>ERZ651776.6-NODE-6-length-301038-cov-9.835098_pt1 | contig 301038 bp, 287 predicted proteins | sample MGYA00514761_ERZ651776 | MGnify/ENA metagenome assembly ERZ651776
TAAAAAATCTGGAGCGGGCGACGGGAATCGAACCCGTATCTTTAGCTTGGAAGGCTAAGGTCTTACCATTACACAACGCCCGCATATTTATATTATTCAACGTCATTACAATGAAAATTACAGCATCGTCAAATCTTAATTTGAGATTGGCCTTAGATCATCCTCTATATACGCCATAATTATTTCTGAGAAATCTTTTTCTGCAACAAACCCTAATCCCAATGCTCTTAAAGGATCAAAATTTTCTGGCCAGCCAGAAACTATTGTTGTAACTTTTGTATCTTCAACAAATTTTATTCTATCTACAGCCTCCTGACCAGCAATAGCGCGAAGGGCTTCTATTTGTTCGGCCACAGTGCAACTAACACCTGGAAGATTTAAAGATCTCCTGGCACCAAGTTTATCAAAATTCAACCCCGCTGCATAAACTAAAAACCCGATAGCTGACCTTGGAGAGGCATGCCAGTGCCTCACACTATCTCTTACCGGTAAGATTGCTTCCAAGTTATTTAATGGCTCTCTAATTATACTCGAAAAAAAAGATGAAGCTGCTAGATTAGCTTTACCAGGTCGGACACATACTGTTGGCAAACGCATAGATATCCCATCGATAAAACCTTTCCGACTGAAATCACTTATCATAGTCTCACAAATTAATTTTTGAGCACCGTATGACGTCTGCGGCGCACATAAAAAATCATCACTTATCTTTTCTGGATATGGTCCACCAAAAACTGCTATTGACGATGTAAAGATAAATTTTGGCCTATAACTTCCAGCTGACGCTAAATGTTCATTTTTTATAGCATTTAAAAGTCTCCATGTTGGATGAAAATTAACCTCCCAACCAATATCAAAATCTGTTTCTGCTTGACCTGAAACGACAGAAGCTAAATGATATATTAAGTCTGGTCTTTCCTTTGCAATGCTTTCAATCTCACCTGGTTTGGAGATATCCCCCACTCGTATCTCACCTAAAACCTCAGAATCATTTGAAAAAAATAAATCATGTAAAATAACTGAGTTATTTTTTAAGCCAACTTTACCTCTTTTTATTTCCTGAGCTAGCTTATGGCCTATCATACCGCCACCACCTAAAATAACAATTTTCATTCAGTAATCCTAAAATTTTTAATAATTTTGAACATAAACTAGAATGACGTTTTTTTCTACACCCATTTAATCACAAAGATTTTATACATGCATTTTCAAATAAAATAGTTCCTACAAGCTATTTTTTGCTTTCAGCACTTTCATATAAAATATACGGTATTAATTATAAAATATTTAAAAAATTTGAACACTCTAAACTATTTTATATTAAGTTCTTGAATAAGGTCATAGGAGCAACCATGGGAAGACTGGAAGGAAAATCTGTACTTGTTACAGCCGCGGGTCAAGGAATAGGTAGAGCTTCCTCTATAGCCATGGCTAAAGAAGGCGCAAAAGTATTCGCTACGGATATAAATATGCAAACCTTAAGGACACTAAGTGATGATGGACATCCTAATATAGTGACCTTTAAGCTTAATGTTTTAGACGACGACTCCGTTGCTAATGGTGTCTCTCGCGCAAATCCAGATATTATTTTTAATTGTGCTGGCTTTGTTCACAATGGAACAGTTTTAGAGGCTACTCCAGAGGACTGGGATTCCGCGTTCGATTTGAATGTAAAATCGATGTACAGAACAATTCATCATGCTTTGCCTAATATGTTAAAAAAGGGCAATGGCTCTATAATCAATATGGCTTCCGCCGTCTCATCAGTAATTGGGGCTCCTAATCGTTTTATATACGGGACAACCAAAGCTGCAGTTATCGGATTAACAAAATCAGTTGCTAGCGACTACATTACTCAAGGCATAAGATGTAATTGTATTTGTCCAGGGACTGTTGATTCACCATCGTTGCATGATCGTCTCCAAGCAACTGGAGATTATGAAACTGCAAAAAAAGAATTCACAGCGCGCCAACCAATGGGTAGGCTAGCAACCACTGAAGAAATTGCGGCCCTTGTTGTATACTTGGCATCAGATGAATCTGCGTTCACAACAGGACAACCGCACATAATTGATGGCGGTTGGTCAGGTTAGGAAAATTTTAATGACTAAAACTCTAAGATCCCAAAAATGGTTTAATAACCCTGAAAATTTGGAAATGTCAGCTATTTATCTTGAACGCTATTTAAATTACGGCCTGACACGTGAAGAGCTCCAATCTGGCAAGCCAATAATTGGTGTAGCCCAGACTGGGAGTGATTTAAGCCCGTGCAACCGACATCATATTGAACTTACTAAACGAGTTCGAGATGGTGTAGTATCGGCAGGCGGAACAGTAATAGAGATTCCTGTACACCCCATACAAGAAACAGGAAAACGTCCAACCGCCATGTTGGATAGAAACTTAGCCTACCTAAGCTTAGTTGAGACATTATTTGGTTATCCTATAGATGGGGTGGTTCTCAATATTGGCTGTGATAAGACAACCCCTGCTCTACTAATGGCCGCTGCAACAGTAAACATTCCTGCAATAGCACTGTCCGTAGGTCCAATGTTGAATGGTTGGTTTAATGGAGAACGAACTGGATCAGGAACAATCGTTTGGAAAGCGCGAGAACTGCTAGCAGCTGGAAAAATAGATGACGCCGAATTTATGGATATGGTTGCTTCATCCGCTCCATCCGTTGGTTATTGTAATACGATGGGTACAGCTACAACCATGAATTCTCTGGCAGAGGGGTTAGGAATGCAACTACCTGGATCAGCAGCAATACCCGCTCCATACCGTGAACGAGGACAAATCAGTTACACAACAGGTAAAAGAATAGTTGAAATGGTCCATCAAGATCTTCGTCCAACGGACATAATGACTAGAGAAGCTTTTGAGAATGCAATAGTAATAAACTCAGCTATTGGAGGTTCCACAAATGCCCCAATACACCTTAATGCAATTGCAAAGCACTTAGGAGTACCACTTAATAATGATGACTGGCAAACATACGGGCACAAAATACCACTCCTAGTTAACTTACAACCTGCAGGTGAGTATCTTGGGGAGGATTACCATCGCGCAGGAGGAGTTCCCGCTGTAATAGGTGAATTAATGTCTGGAAACTTACTACCTCACCCAGAAGCAATTACCGTTAACGGGAAAACTATGGCAGAAAACTGTAATAAGGTTTTCAGTAAGAACGAAAACGTAATTTTCAAAATCCATAAACCAATGCAAAGTAACTCCGGCTTCATCAACCTCAAGGGTAACCTTTTTGATAGTGCTATAATGAAAACATCCGTTATAAGTGCCGAATTTAGAGAGAGATACCTCTCAAATCCAAAGAGCCCAAATTCTTTTGAAGGAAAAGCCGTAGTATTCAATGGTCCAGAGGATTTTCATAAAAAAATAGATAATGTGAGTCTGAAAATTGATGAAAACTCTATCCTCGTAATGCGGGGTGTAGGGCCAATTGGGTACCCAGGTGGTGCGGAAGTGGTGAACATGAGACCTCCTTCATACCTATTAAAGAAAGGAATAAATGCACTACCGTGTATAGGGGATGGTAGGCAATCTGGAACATCAGGAAGTCCGTCAATTTTGAACGCATCGCCCGAAGCTGCACAAGGAGGAGGTCTTGCCTTAGTAAAAACTGGAGACTTAATTAAAATAGACTTAAATAAATGCACCGTTGATATCATGATAAGTACCACCGAGTTAGACAAACGCAAAAAATTACTTACAAAGGAAAGACTACCTTACCCTGAAAGTCAGACCCCTTGGCAAGAAATTTTCAGAGAAAAAGTTCTACCTTTTAGTGAGGGAATGACAATAGAAGGTGCCTCAAAATACCAAGATATAGCAAGAAAACATATCCCCCGAGACAACCATTAAGAGGTATCTATGAAATTAGTAAGATATGGTAACGCAGGACAAGAAAAACCAGGAGTTATTGATCCAGAAGGAAATATACGAGATCTAAGTGATATCATCACAGATGTTACAGGGACAGCAATCGGGCCTGATATTATAAAAGAGATTCAAGGAATTAATCTAAGCTCACTACGATTGATAAAAAGTAACTCTCGGTTAGGCCCCTGCATTGGTGGAGTAGGTAAATTTCTTTCGATCGGATTGAACTATTCAGATCACGCTGAAGAAACAGGGATGCCAATTCCAGAACATCCAATTCTTTTTTTAAAAGCTACTTCGTCCATCGTAGGCGCCAATGATACGGTTTTTATGCCTAGAGGATCTGTTAAATCTGATTGGGAGGTTGAGCTAGGCGTCGTAATTGGTAAAAAGGCAAAGTACGTAACTGAGAATGACGCGCTTGGTCATGTTATGGGTTACTGTATAGTGAATGACGTGTCAGAACGGGAATTTCAGACAGAATTATCCGGCCAATGGACGAAAGGTAAAAGTTGCGACACCTACGGACCAACCGGACCATGGTTAGTAACTCCTGATGAAATTCCTGATCCACAAAACTTATCAATGCATCTCAATATAAACGGAAAGAGAATGCAAACTGGAAACACCAAAACAATGATTTTTTCAGTTGCAAAGATTATAGAACATTTAAGCTCTCTTATGACCCTTTACCCAGGAGATCTAATATCAACAGGCACACCTCCCGGTGTAGGGATGGGCATGAAGCCAAAGCCTATATACCTGAGGAAGGGTGATTTGATGGAGTTAGAAATTGAAAAACTAGGAAAACAGAGACAAGTTGTAGATCAGGATACGTAAGATGAGTGAAATACTAATAATGGGAAATATGCCAGATAAGAGTCTAAGTATCCTAAAGGCTGAGTTCACCGTCCACAGAGCAGTTGAAATGACAAACTTTGAAAAGTTCTTAGCAGAAAAAGGTGATAAAATAAGTGCGGTTGCGACTACGGGCTTTGTTGGCATTCATAACAATATAATAGAGAAGCTTAAGAATCTTCAAATAATATCTTCAAATGGAGTGGGCTATGATTCGATTGACGCAATTTTCTGTGCCGAGCGCGGTATAATCGTTACTCATACTCCTGACGTATTAAATGCTGAGGTTGCAAATACAACCATCATGCTGTTTCTAAATAGCTTTAGAGAGTTTAGTTTTAATGAGGCCTACGTAAACAGTGGCAATTGGAAGTTGGAAGGTATGGCACCATACTCACGGTCACCAGACAATAGGGTAGTAGGTATCTTAGGAATGGGAAGGATTGGTCAGGAAATTGCCTCAAGATTATCTATTTTTAATCCTAAAATACTATACCACTCACGGTCTCCAAAGGACGTCCCATACACATATTACGAAGACTTAGAAACTATGGCACGCGATTGTGAAGTGTTAATATGTATAACTCCTGGAGGATTACAAACAAATAAAATAGTTAATGAAGGCGTACTTACTGCATTGGGCTCAACCGGAACATTAATAAACATTGCTAGAGGCTCAGTAGTTGATCAGACAGCATTAATTAGTGCTCTTAAAGATAAAAGACTAGGTTATGCAGCTTTAGATGTTTTTGAAAATGAACCAAATGTGCCTGATGAATTAATACACATGAGTAACGTAATAGTACTGCCTCACGTCGGTAGTGCTACTTTTGAGACTCGGGCTGCAATGGGAGACTTAACATTAAATAATTTAATTGAATTCAAAAAAAATGGAAAAGTAATTACTCCAGTTCCAGAATGCCTAAATTTAAATCAGAAAACTTAAATTAAAAAAATATGATATAAATTCCACTTTAATAATGACTATGGAGAAATTAGATACCTATGCTTATTTATAAAATTATGCCGCAACCTAATTTAGAAGTATTTAAAAGAAGTGGTAGGTTTACAGGTTTAGGGATCGATTTAACTGACGGTTACATCCATTTTTCAACTGCTGAACAAGTTAAGGAAACAGCGTCAAAGCATTTTTATAGTCAAGAAAACCTTGCGCTTGTATGGACTGAGGCGAATTCTCTTGGTGAAAAATTAAAATGGGAACTATCTAGAGGTAATAATCAATTTCCACATTTATATAGACATTGGTGTTACGACGAAGTTTTAGGTAGCAGTAAACTACCCTGGAAAAACTTAAAACACGAATTTCCAGAATTCCTGCAATGAGCTTAGCAGAAAAAATTACTCTAAAGCTTTTAAACAAACTTAACCCTGAGTTAGCTCATAATTTAGTCATTAAGGCATTAGCATTAAAACTATCTCCTTCCACCACAAATTGTAGTGCGCCTTCCTTAAATATTAATTTTTCTGGACTTAATTTAGAAAATCCAATTGGGTTAGCTGCCGGATTTGATAAAAATGCCGAAGCAATCGATAGTCTTTCAAAATTAGGTTTTGGTTTTTTAGAAATCGGCGGCGTGACCCCGTTACCACAAGACGGAAACCCAAAACCAAGACTTTTTCGACTTCAAAAAGATAAGGCAATCATTAACCGCTTTGGCTTTAATAATAAAGGTATGAAAGTCATAAGGAGTAAGCTCGAGCATAGTTTATCAAAAATTCCAGTAGGAGTTAATCTAGGAGCTAATAAAGATAGTAAAAACCGTATCGATGACTATTCTAAAGTTTTATTAGAGTGCGGAGATTTTGTAGACTTTGCTACTTTGAATATTTCATCTCCAAACACGAGTAAACTAAGAGAACTCCAAGAGCCAGACAACCTAAAGCTCTTACTTTTGCAGCTTGAAGGGGTAAAAAAGAAATTAAAAAAAAATATACCTATCTTCGTAAAAATCTCTCCAGATCTTAAAAATCAAGCATTAGTAGATCTAATAAACGTTGTTACAGAGTCAAAAGTCGATGGGATTATAGCTACAAATACTACCATATCTAAGGTAAATCTTACTAGTAATCGATCTAATGAGATAGGAGGACTTTCGGGTGAACCACTAAAGGATATTTCTACAAAAATGATTGCTAAAATATCTCATTTAACAGATGGGTCATTACCCATTATCGGCGTTGGTGGGGTAAGCTCTGCAGAAGATGCTTATGATAAAATTTGTGCTGGAGCTAGCGCTATTCAACTGTACACAGCACTTGTCTACGAAGGATTCTCTGTAATTAATAAAATCTGTACTGGAGTCGACAAGTTACTCAAAGCAGACGGACATCAAGAAATAAGATCAGCCATAGGATCAAAAAGAGAGAAATGGCTATAATTTCCTAATTATCCCCCATTTAATTACAGCTTAGTAGAAATTAAATGCTGGCTTCTAACGCAGGATACTTAAAAGCTAATGTAACAGCTCTCAAAATATAAAGTACAATTAAGCCTAACCAAAGACCATTATTACCCAATGACGGAACGAACAGAACTAATACAATTAAGTAACCTACAAACGAAATAAACATCATATTTCGCATGTCTCTAGTCCTTGTAGCACCTATAAAAATACCGTCTAACATATAGGCAAATAATCCAATTAAGGGCAATATAGCAAGAAAATGAAGGTATACCCGTGTTTCCGCTCGAACATCAGGAGAGACTGTCATTATATCAATAAGCGAACCACCAAAGCACCAAAAGATTAATACGAATACAATTGCCATAGCTCCAGCCCAAGCCGTAGTTAGTATAGCTGCCCGTCTAAAGCTTTTTCTATTTCGGGCACCCACCGATTGTCCGACAAGAGTTTCTGCCGCATGAGCAAACCCATCTAATGCGTATGAAACTATATGTAAAAACTGTATCAGTATGTGGTTTGAAGCTAGTGCAACATCACCAAAATCCGAACCTATAAACAGAAAAGAAATAATAGCAATTTCCAAAAGTAATGATCTAAACAAAATATCACTATTTATGCTAATCATGTTAGCTAATCTAATTTTGTTAAAAACTCTAGGTAAATAAAAGAAACCTTTTGCAATCAACCGGTCCCTACAAAAATATAAACCAGCAATTAGACCACTCCATTCAGCAATAAGGCTTGCATATGCGACTCCTTCAATTTCCCATTCGAAATAGGAAACAAACAAAATATCAAGAAAAACGTTCAAACTATTCATTAAGAGTTGGATGATTAAAATTGATTTTGTGCGCTCCAAAGCTATAAGCCAACCAGTGATACCAAATAAAGAAATTGCTGCAGGGGCTGAGTAAATTCTAATTCCCATATAACTAGAAGCGAACCCTTCAACCTCTGGTGATGCTGGTGACATATAAAGTGCAAACTTAAAAATTATTGAATGCACAAGGATTATAATTAGGCCAGCAACGAAACCAATTATTAGACAGCGACCTAACATTGCATCTACCTCTGCATTATCCTTAGCTCCAAATGCTTGGGATGTTAAACCTACTGTACCCATTCTCAAAAAACCAAAGATCCAATAGATAGCAGTTATAATTATTGCACCGATACCCACAGCCCCTAAAGCCGAAGGATCTCCTAACTGCCCAATCACTGCTGTATCAACTGCCCCCAAAATTGGAATAGTCGAATTAGATATTAAAATTGGAACAGCAATCGTCAGAACTCTTTGATGAGTAATTTTATTTGTCATAAAATCATTCATTTTGACCTCAGTGAAAAGTGAACAGATGCTTGCGCAAAGATCTCCTTATATCCCTCTTGCCATGCTTCAACGTGCAACCAAGCGAAGCGGCGACCAGTACGAACAATTCGAGCTATCGCAAAAGAATCCTGAGCAAAACCTGGTCTCAAGTATTCAACATTGATATCTATTACTTTGGCTTTTGATTGATCAACTTCGTTGTCACTTAGGTTAGTACCCTGAGAAGACGTAACATTATCATTTCCATAAAGTATCTGTGCCATTGCAGTAAACTCAAGCAATGCCACAGTTATACCTCCATGTAACACCTTTAGATCAGGGTTCCCTATTAAGTTCGATTTATATGGTAACACTGAAATGTAGGAGTTATTTTCTTTTATAAAACGTATATCCAGATACTTCATGTAAGTGGAAGTGGCACAGAAATTCTTTAAAACGTAGTCCATTGATAAATGTTTAGCTAACACGGAAGTATTAATTTTATGGTCCATTACGAGATTATTCTCTCCTTAATAATCGCAAACGTACCTAATGCGGTTGCTATGGGGTCCCTTAAGGAGTTATCTTCGGCGGTGGCTTTAACGTAAGCGACAGAATCCGAAATATAATAACACTCAGCTCTTGCTCTAACCTCCTGATTAAGAGCCGCAGGTCTTAAATAATCAACCCGAAGGTTCATAGTAGCAGTTTCTAAGGGTTGCAATTTGTGTGCTAATACTGACAAACCACCACAAGTATCTATCAAACCAGATATAGCAATGGAGTGAATACTTTTCTCTGTTATATCACCGTTAACTATAGCATTATAGGGCAGTGACATAACAGCAAACCCTGTCCCTATTTCATCAATTCTCATTCCCATATATCGAGCATGAGGAAGAGAGTTAATAAAACTCCTTGCAATTATTAATCGATCTTGATTCAATTGATTTGGTTTCCTAATGCACACAGAGCTTAGCGTACTTAACTCCTAAGTTTTAGCTAAGGTCAAGGTCACCTTAACTCCCAAAATATCTATGGGAACATGTTATATTATTAAACTAAAGTTATACCTTTTAAAAAATCTACCAATAGGTATAAACTCAATTGAATATTTAAGGAATAGAATTTTTATTAGTACAATACTAAAATTTAGGGAGAACAATATGAAGCTATACTGTTTTGGTGAATCAGGTAACGCATACACCGCCGCACTAACTATGGAGTTAGCTGGTGTAAAATGGGACCCAATATTTGTAGATTTTTTCAAAGGGGAAGCCCGTTCAGAAGCTTATAAGAAAATAAATGGAATGGGAGAGGTACCTACATTAGTAACTGATAATGGAGTAACCCTCTCTCAGTCAGGAGCTATCCAACAATTTATAGTCGACAAAACTGGTAAACTTGGAGGAGATCCAAAGGATAAATATGAAACTTTACGTTGGGTCCTTTGGGACAATCACAAAATGTCTAGCCAAGTAGGGATTCAACGGTTTCTTATGAACTTTTTGCCAGCAGATAAGAGGCCTGAGGGAGCAATAAATTTCTTAAGTGGTAGGATTCAAGTGGCACTTAGCGTACTTGATAGCGCCCTAGCTGACCGTGATTGGCTTGTGGGCAATTCTATTAGTATGGCCGATATATCTTGTTGCGGATATCTTTTCTATGATGAGCCATTTGGATTTAACAGAAGTGATTGGCCAAATATCAACACATGGTTAACTAGGATTTCCAATCAACCAGGCTGGAAACACCCTTATGATCTAATGAAAAGAGCGTTTATACCTTCATAAGTGTTACCTCTTAAAACTATACAGTGTTTTTAAATAATATAAAAGGAATTGAATGATGGGCTGGATGTCAAATGAACAAGGGCTTGAAAAGACAAAAGCAAACTATGTACCTCTAACTCCATTATCCCATTTAAAACGAGCATCTATTGCCTTTCCCAATCGCTTAGCATTGTCTTACGGATCAAAGAAATATAATTACTTACAATATCACAAACGTGTAACGCTACTGGCATCGAGCCTAACAGCGCGTGGTATAAACCCAGGAGATGTCATAGCTACTATTCTACCCAACATACCTGCTCAGGTTGAGGCTCATTTTGGTATTCCTGCCGCCGGTGCGGTAATAAACACAATTAATACTCGTCTAGATGTTAAAACAGTTTCTTATATTTTTGATCATGGCGAAGCCAAAATAGTGTTAGTTGACACGCAGTTTCTATCCCTGGCCAAACAGGCCAAGAAAATGTGTAAAGGTTTAGGGCCAGAAATTATAGAAGTTGAAGACAAAGATGCGGGTTTTCCGAAATCTGGTGATTACTTAGAATATGAAGAACTATTGAATACTGGTAGTGACAATTTCTCTTGGCAATTACCTGAAGATGAGTGGGAAAGCTTATCACTTAATTACACGTCAGGTACTACCGGACAACCAAAAGGCGTAGTCTGCCATCACCGTGGAGCCTATTTAATGACGATGGGTACCGTTGTCAGTTGGAAATTACAGTTATATCCCAAACTATTAATTATTGTCCCACTGTTCCATTGCAATGGATGGAATCATACTTGGATGATGCCAATGCTTGGCGGAACAGTCTATTGTTGTCGGGATGTTACAGCAAAATCAATCTATACAGCCATATCTGAGGAAAATATCACTCATCTCGGGGGAGCACCAATTGTATTAAATTCAATAATCAACTGCCCTGACCCCGATAAGAAATCATTTTCTCATACAGTAGAGATCTTTACAGCAGGAGCTCCACCAGCACCAACAACCTTGGCTGCTATTGAAGCGATGGGTTTCAATGTTACCCAAGTCTATGGGTTAACTGAAACTTACGGACATGTTACAGAATGTATTTGGGATGAAAAATGGGACAATGAACCTCAAGAGAAAAAATCAGAAATAAAAGCCCGTCAAGGTGTAGCATTCCCTATGATGGAAGAAATAACCGTTTTGGACAAAAATCAAAAAGAAATACCTAAAGATGGCAAAACCCTTGGAGAAATTGCAATTAGAGGTAATTCCGTTATGAAGGGTTATTATAAGAATCCCGAGGCAACAAAAGAGGCCTTTTCAGGTGGTTTTTTCCATTCTGGAGATATTGCCATGATGCATGATGATAATTATATCCAAATCGCTGATAGGGCTAAAGATATAATTATCTCTGGAGGTGAAAATGTTAGTTCAGTGGAGGTCGAAGGGGTGTTGATGAGTCATCCTGCCGTTATGTTGTGTGCAGTTGTAGCCAAAGTGGACAATAAGTGGGGAGAAGTCCCTTGCGCGTTCGTTGAGCTTAAGGAAGGGCTGAACGTCACTGAAGAAGAGTTAATAGCCTTTGCAAGAAATCAATTAGCGGGATTTAAAACACCTAAGCATGTTTTTTTTCAAGATCTTCCAAAAACATCAACTGGTAAAATACAAAAGTTTGAGCTTCGACAAAAAACTAAATCACTTTAGGGGTTAAAAAAAACGTCCTACATATGGATACAGCTAAATGACTGCACTAAAAGAATATGAACGCCTTGAATGCACTGGGTTATGGAAAGAAAACATCGACAGTCAGCGGCGCGAAGTCTTAGTCTCTTTTGGTAACAATTCTTTAATATTACGCGATACAACTGAGACGGCGCTTTCACACTGGTCGTTACCAGCTATTGAAAGAGTTAACGATGGAAAACTCCCAGCAGTATATAAGCCCGGCCCAGATGCGTTAGAAACTTTGGAAATAGATGATAGAACTATGATAGGAGCTATTTCAAAGGTTAACCGCATAATCGAAAAACGCAAACCACGACACGGTAGAGTTCGTACTTACATCTTAATAAGTATTATTTTTACTCTAGGTGTAATTGGTTTTACCTGGTTACCTAATGCATTAATACAGCACACTTTATCTGTCACTACACAAAAAAATAAAGTTCAAATAGGAGAGAGTCTTGTAACAGAAATCGTGAATTTAACTGGCAGCCCATGCACATCGACCTTGGGTGACAGTGCTCTACTAAGTTTCAAAACTCGTGTCCTTGGAAAAATTAATCACAGGCTGTTAATAGTTCCAGACAGTAGAAAGAAAGTAATATCATTACCTGGGAACATACACTTGATAGACAAGACCGTTTTTGAAGACCACGACACTCCTGAAGTCGCAGTCGGATATCTCTACAACTCTCTCGACAAACACAAAAATAATGATCCTTTCCTAATTCTTATAAAAGAAGCTAAAATTGGAACTTTACTTAGATTACTTACCACAGGAAAAATAAAAAAAGAGACTTTACGAAAACATGCTGAGAAAATACTAACAGCTTCTGAAAATCAAATAAATCAAGAAAGTCTATTGAAAAGGTTTCAGGATTCTCGTGTGGCAACCAGTCCTTTTGCATACGCTCTAGACGTTACAGGCGAATCCACAATGATATTGATAGAGGGTGATCCTTATAGAAAAATTAGCGCCCCACTTCTTATCCGGGACAGTGATTGGATAAGTTTACAAACAATCTGTGAACAGTAAAACTCAATTGATTAATTTACTTTGTACCAAACATTCGATCGCCAGCATCACCTAAGCCTGGAACAATATATCCATTTTCATTTAAATGGCTGTCCAGTGCAGCTGTTACAATTTTGACGTCTGGATGCGCTTTTCTCATATTTTCAACTCCTTCAGGGGCAGCTAATAAACATAAGAAACTAATATTCTTTGCCCCTGCTTCTTTGAGAAGATTAATCGCCGCGACAGATGAATTTCCAGTGGCTAACATAGGGTCAACAGCGATGACCATTCGCTCCTCTAATAAATCCGGAACCTTGAAATAATATTGAACTGGCTGAAGAGTTTTTTCATCCCGATATAACCCAACAAATCCTACTCTAGCAGAAGGGATTAACTCCAACATACCATCAAGTAAACCATTCCCAGCACGTAAAATTGAAATAAGAGCAAGTTTACGCCCAGCCAACTCAGGAGAGTTCATTTCAACTAAGGGTGTTTCGATTTTTAAATTTTTTGTTTCTAAATTTCTAGTAATTTCATAAGCTAAAAGTTGACTGATTTCTCTTAGGAGTTGTCTAAACAAAGCAGTGGGAGTTGAGACTTTTCGCATTAAAGTTAATTTATGTTGCACGAGCGGATGTTTAACTATTGTGAGGTGATCTACCATATTCTTTCTCCTACATCTCTTAATTAATATTATTAGAGTCTATATAAAACTTTTACCAACCCCACGATTGCGTACACCAAGATGCTTAGCAATTGATGCAGACACATCAACAAAGGGAACGTTACCTATTTCTTTTTCACCCAAACCTATACCAAAAATTGGAACACATTCACGGGTATGATCTGTTCCCGTCCAAGTTGGATCATTACCATGATCTGCAGTTAATATAACTAAATCATTTTGACGAATCTTTTTTAATAAAACTGTTAACTTTAGATCAAACCATTCTAGATGTCTGGCATACCCCGAAACATCACGACGATGACCATACAAGCTATCAAACTCTACAAAATTTGCGATATTCAGGCTACCATCGGAGGCGCTATCCAATAAATCATACAAATTTTCCATTAGTAATTTATCGGGTCCCGTTTTAGTTGATGAAATACCTTTGCTTGAAAATATATCGTCAATTTTTCCTAAAGAATTTACTTCTCTACCTTCTTCGAATGCCCATTCACAAAGTGTAGATGCCGGTGGTTCAATAGAGAAATCTTTTCTGTTGTCTGTTCGAGTAAAGCCACTTTTTTCGTCCCCAACAAAAGGCCTCGCAATCACCCTTCCAATTCTTCTAGAATGACAAAATGGTGCTAATTTACGGCATAATTCATAAAGCCGGTCTAGACCAAATTTCTCTTCGTGAACAGCAATTTGGACTACACTATCGGTCGAAGTGTAACAGATTGGCCATCCACTATTTAAGTGTTGTTTGCCAAATTTCTCTATTATTTCTGTACCAGAAGCGTGACAGTTGCCAAGGATGCCACTTGACCCTGAAAGTTCTTGGATAAGATCTATAATCTCAGATGAAAAACTAAGCTGTTTGTTCTTAAAATATTTCCATTTCCACGGCAACGGAGCTCCGAGCAACTCCCAATGGCCCGTAGGTGTATCTTTTCCTGGCGACGTTGGTGTAGCAACTCCCCAAAGTCCTTTAGGTTTTTCCAAGACCTCTATGTTACTTGAAGTTACTGACAAATTAAGGATTGAATCTAAACCAAGGCTTTTAAAATTGGGAACATTCAACCTCCCTACTCTTCCGGTGTTCGCTCGGCCAGTCGAACAAGCATTCAAAATATTACCTAATGTGTTTGCACCTTCATCACCAAAATCCTTAGCATCTGGAGCTCCTCCACAACCGACAGAATCCATTACAATTAAAAAAGCTCTACTCATTTAGAATCTAACCGATGGATAAGGGTTGGTTCGGGTTTAAAATTATACGATATCGAAAATGCTCCTCGAACTATTGCTTCTACTCTTATTACGTCTTGCTCATTAGAGGCGTGCAAAATCGCAATAGGTGTTTTGAGATCAACTTTAGTTCCTATTTTAATTAGATCCGACAGCCCAACTGAGGGATCCACTTTATCGCTTTCTAATTTCCTCCCTCCACCTAAATTTAGTACTACTTGACCAAGAGCTTCCGTATCAATCCTATCAATATAGCCCGCCTTATTAGCTCTAATTTCTTTTACGACAGGTGATTTAGGGAGATATTTAGCCCAATCACTCTCAAAGCTTTTTGGACCACCCATCTCAAAAACCATTCTAGAAAAATATTCCATAGCCCTACCCGACGATATAGAGCCCTTTAATAGACACCTACTATCTTTGAGACTTTGAGAAGGGTTATTAAGATTAATAAGTTCAGATCCTAGTTCGACAGTCACCTCCAATAATCTATCATTAACTTGCATGCCACTGAGGGTTTCCATTACAGATTTTACTTCCAGGCTATTACCTGCCGCATTTGCCAAAGGCTGTGACATATCAGTTAGAAGGGCAACTGTCGGACACCCTGCACCGTTGGCTACACCTATTAGTGATCTCGCTAATAACTCTGATTTTTCAAATTCTTTTATTACTGCTCCAGATCCAGTTTTTACATCTAAAACTAAGCTATCCAGACCTGCAGACAATTTCTTTGATAAAATAGATGCAGTTATTAAATCAAGACTATCAACTGTAGCAGTCACATCACGTATTCTATAGAGACGCTGATCTGCTGGGGCTACGTCGTCTGAAGCTCCAACTATAGCGAGACCAGTTTTTTTTACTATTCGTTGAAACCTCTCCTTAGAAATATCTGAAGAATAACCAGGAATTGACTCCAACTTATCCAGTGTACCTCCAGTATAACCCAATCCTCTTCCAGAAATCATAGGGACAAAAGCTCCACATGCTGCCAAAGCCGGTGCTAGTAATAATGAAACAGGATCACCCACACCACCTGTCGAATGTTTATCGAGAACTGGCCCAGGTAAATCCCATACTAATTGATCACCACTATCTCGCATTCCCTTAGTTAAACCTACTCGAGCCTCGAGACTCAAGCCATTAAGGCAAACAGCCATAGCAAACGCCCCGATCTGCGCGTCACTTACAATTGGGCTTGAAATCATAGACCCAAACTCCAACATATCAGTTTCAGTAATGTACTTCTTGTTACGAACCCGCTCTATTAAAGACCCCACATTCATTAGAGCTTCATGAAACTCTGATCAAAAGCGCCAGGGAGTAATTCTTCCAATGAAGTGCTAATGATATCACCAGAAGTTGTAGCTAAAGAAATAACTATGGAACCACTGCCAAACTCTGAAATTTTTTGTCGACAACCACCACATGGAGCAACAGGTTTTGAACTATCAGCTACTACGGTGAGCTCCTTTATTTCTCTATCACCCCCAGCGATCATAGATGCTATTGCTCCCGCTTCAGCGCACGTTCCCTCGGGGTATGCTATATTTTCAACATTACACCCTGTGTAGATTTTTCCAGATGAACTCCTTAAGGCTGCCCCTACCAAAAAATTTGAATACGGCGCATAAGCATTTTTTTGCACCTTTATCGCCGCATTAAATAGCTCTCTTTCTTTAGACATTGATATAAACCTTTTACTTGAGATATCTACTTATCAGTATTGTTTGGAAATATAAAATAATTAACCGATCGGATACCCACAGGAACTTAAAGCTACAGAAATTTCTTTAAGGATAGTTGGATCATCAATAGTTGCAGGCATTTTGTATTCCTTGCCATTGGCAATAGAGAGCATAGTGGCCCGAAGTATTTTCCCTGAGCGAGTTTTTGGTAAACGATCAACTACACAAGCCAACTTAAAGGAGGCTACCGGTCCAATCTTACCTCTTACGTCACTGATAACTTCAGCTAAAATATCATTATGCTTTCGATTACATCCACTATTTAAACACAAAAAACCTAACGGAAGTTGGCCCTTAAGAGGGTCTGAAACTCCTATCACCGCACATTCGGCTATATCTGGATGCCCTGCTAAAACTTCTTCAATTGCTCCAGTAGAAAGCCGGTGACCAGCAACATTAATAACATCATCGGTTCGAGCCATAATATAGATGTACCCATCTATATCAATATATCCAGAATCACCGGTTTCATAATAGCCCGGAAATGTATCAAGATAACTTTTCATATATCTTTCCTGCGCCTTCCAAAGAGTAGTTGCTGATCCCGGAGGGAGTGGTAATTTAACTGCAATAGCACCTAACTCACCAGCCTCGACTGCCAACCCTTGATCATCCAGTACTTGTATATTCCAACCTGGCATTGCCACTGACGGAGAGCCTAATTTTATGGGCAATTGTTCTATTCCTAATGGATTAGCCGCCATCGGTGAGCCAGTTTCTGTCTGCCACCAATGATCTATAATTGGGACATTTAACATTTTAGAAGCCCAATTAATCGTGTCAGGGTCCGCTCTCTCGCCAGCTAAAAATATTGCTTTTAAGGAAGTTAAATCATACCCGCTTACCAGATTTCCAAGTGGGTCTTCACGTTTAATAGCTCTGAAGGCTGTTGGGGCTGTAAAGAAAGTTTTTACTTTATACTCGTCCATAATACGCCAAAAGGTACCAGCATCGGGCGTACCTACCGGCTTTCCTTCAAAAAGAACTGTAGTATTTCCATTCAACAAAGGTGCGTACACAATATAACTATGTCCAACCACCCAACCCACATCCGAAGCAGCCCAATAAACATCTCCAGGATTAACATCAAAAATATTTGACATAGACCAATGCAAAGCAACCATGTGCCCTGCCGTAGGTCTAACCACGCCCTTAGGTTCACCCGTAGTTCCAGAAGTGTATAGGATATATAAAGGGTGATCACCACTGACTGGAACACAATCCACAGGCGCACTGTTAGTTTTTAAATCATCCCAATCGACATCTCTTCCTGTTAATAATGTTGCTTTCAATTGGTCTCTCTGGTGTATCACGCAAAACAATGGTTTGTGGGCTGATATTTCTATCGCACCGTCCAAAAGCGGTTTATAGTCAATAACTTTATTTCCTTCGATCCCACAACTTCCTGCAATAATAGCTTTTGGTTTTGCATCGTTTATTCGAGTAGCAAGCTCATTGGACGCAAAACCACCAAAAACGACCGAATGAATAGCTCCAAGACGCGCACATGCAAGCATTGCTTCTATGGCCTCAGGTACCATTGGCATATATATGATTACTCGATCTCCTGCTATTATACCTTTATTTCTTAGCCCTCCTGCTAAAAGTGCTACTTTTTTTTGTAACTCAGAGTAGCTAATAGCCCTTTTAGTTAAGGTTACTGGACTATCATAAAGTATTGCTGTTAGATCACCATTACCTGCCTCCACATGCCTGTCCACTGCATTCCAACAACAGTTTACACTTGAGTCTTTAAACCAGCTAGATGTGTTTTCATCCTCAAAAAGTGCTCTACTTGGTTTCTTAAACCAATCAATCCCTTCAGCAGCCTCCATCCAAAACGTTTCAGGATTCAGCTGCCATTTAGCGTAGACGTCATCGTAACCCACAAAATACTCCACTTTCATCTTAAAAATTAAATTTTACATGTGCCTGATCTAATTACCTATTAATAAAGTATATATAACTTAAAAAAATAAACTTAACCATATTCAGACACTGGTGTTCCTGCCAATGCAGAAATATTTAACAAACCTCTAGCAGTTATAGCAGGGGTAACTATATGCGCACGGTTACCCATTCCCATCAAAATTGGGCCAACTTCTGTACCACCCGCTTTTATCTTTAAGATATTTCTTACTGCTGACGCGGCATCTGTATTTGCAAACACCAAAACATTCGCTGAACCAGAAAACCTAGAATCTGGAAAAATCCTCTTTCGTAGCTCTTCATCCAAAGCTGAGTCAGTATGCATTTCCCCTTCATACATAAAATCTCTACTTTTACTATCAAGAATTTCTAATGCTTCACGCATTCTCCTACCTGTATCACAATCCAGATTACCAAACTGAGAATGGGAGCAAAGGGATATTTTAGGTTCAATACCAAAACGTCGAACATGTCTTGCTGACGCAATAACAGTGTTAGCTATTTTACGTGGAGTTGGTTCTGAATATACATTTGTATCAGTTATAAAAAGTGGTCCATCTTCTAAAATCATCAAAGAAAGAGCAGCGATTGGGTGTAAAGCACCACTACCTAATACATCCTGAATATATTTTAGATGCCATCGATATTGACCAAATGTACCACATATTAAACTATCTGCCTCTCCGCGATGGACCATTACTGCGGCTATAGCAGTCGTATTGGTCCGCATAATCCTACGCGCTAGTTCCGGAGTGACTCCTCTCCTTTGCATAATTGACAAATAAGTTGTCCAATAGTCCCGGTACCGCGAGTCATTCTGAGGATCCACCAACTCAAAGTCCTTATCAGCCTGCATTAACAAACCGGCTCGATCTATTTTTCGAAAAATTACGTCTCTTCTACCAATAAGAATTGGTCTATCAGTAGTTTCTTCTAATACTGCAGATGCCGCTCTTAAAACTCTTTCACTCTCTCCTTCAGCAAACACCACTTTGCGAGATTGTTTGGACGCCGCATCAAAAACTGGCCTCATTAACAAAGCAGATTTTGATATAGAGTTATCTAAAGACTCTTGGTAAGAGTCAAAGTCCTCGATAGGCCTAGTTGCCACCCCACTTTCAATAGCAGCCTTCGCAACGGCTGAAGCTACCACCCCCATTAAACGTGGATCGAAAGGTTTTGGAATTAGATAATCTCTTCCGAAGGACATTTTCTCTCCGCGATATGCTTCAGCAGCTTCAGCAGAACTTGTAGCCCTAGCCAATTGAGCTATCCCATTGACACAAGCAATTTTCATTTCATCATTGATCTCAGATGCACCTACATCCAACGCACCCCTAAAAATGAATGGAAAACATAATACATTATTAACTTGGTTTGGAAAATCTGATCGGCCAGTTGCTATTATAGCATCAGGACGGACAGAGAGGACTTCCTTTGGTAAAATTTCTGGATCTGGGTTTGCTAACGCAAATATTATAGGGGAAGAAGCCATTTTTTTTACCATCTGAGTGGTTAAAACGCCTTTTGCTGAAAGCCCAAGAAACAAATCTGCATTAGCAATAATCTCGTTTAAGTCACGTAGTTTTGTATCTTGCGAAAAGTCACTTTTATGTGAATCTTTCTCTTCCTGACGCCCTTCATAAACAACGCCATTTAGATCATATAGCCATATATTTTTTTTTCTTACACCAAGTTTTATTAACATATTCAAACAAGCTATTCCTGCCGCGCCCCCCCCCGTGGATACAACCTTAATATCTCTAAATTTCTTCTTACTAACTAATAATGCATTTGTAACAGCCGCCCCAACGACAATTGCAGTTCCATGCTGATCATCATGAAAAACAGGAATCTTCATTTTATCTCTGCATATTTTCTCAACAATAAAGCAGTCAGGAGCCTTTATATCCTCTAGGTTAATAGCTCCAAATGTTGGCTCCATTGAACAAATTATCTCTGCAAGTTTATACGGATTTGTTTCTCTTAACTCGATATCAAAGCAATCAATATTTGCAAACTTCTTAAACAGTACCGCCTTTCCTTCCATTACAGGCTTTGCAGCAAGACTTCCAATATCTCCCAAGCCCAAAACAGCACTACCATTAGTCACGACACCAACAAGATTACCTCTTATGGTATATTCACTTACTAGATCAGGGTTAGACTTAATAGCTAAGGAAGCCTCTGCGACACCAGGGGTATATGCTCGAGATAAATCCCTACCGTTAGCTAAAGGTTTGGTAGCTCTTACCTCCAGCTTTCCTGGCTTTGGGTATCGGTGATAATCAAGCGCGGCCTGAGTGAAAACTTTTTTTCTTTCTGTAGTCAATAACTTTACTCCTAAATTTAGTTTAATATTAAACTAAATTGCATATAACCTATTTAACTCTACTTCTTTAGCTTAAATCAAGTTTCGCATATTATCTTTCCTAAAGCTATATTTTTCGAAAATTTAAATAATTCATACTGCTAATACGAAATAAATTTTTATTAAAGAAGTTAAAAGTAATCTACCTTCTTTTCAAATATGTTGGGAATGCGGTTTATGTCTTTTTTAATCTGATTATCAGTCAGTAGCTGTATTATCTGAACATCAAATAAGAATCAGGTTGGCGCTTTTCAAACAAAAAATTATAACTAAGCAAATTGCTCTGTAATTAATCTTTCCTCTAACCCGTGGCCAGGATCAAAAAGAATTTTGTGAACAATAGCTGGCTCTGTTTCAATCTCAACAGACGTTACTGATCCAGCAGCTCTACTATCAGCAAAAGCTACTACCGGACGTTTTTCTGATTCCAAGACATCTAACCGCACCTTTGCGATCTTCGGCAATAAAGCCCCTCTCCATCGTCTGGGACGAAATGCCGACATAGCAGTTAAGGCTAAAACATCACTTCCTATTGGTAAAATTGGACCATGGGCCGAATAGTTGTAAGCGGTTGATCCTGCAGGAGTGCAGACTAGTGCTCCATCACACACAAGTTCCTCTATTCTAACTTTCCCATCAACTGATACCTTAAGTTTAGCAGCCTGTGCGCCATTTCGTAACAAAGACACTTCATTAATTGCTAAAGAATCGTGTGTATAGCCAGTCGAACTGACAGCTCGCATTCTAAGAGGGTTAATTAACTCTTCTTGGCTCTTTTCAAGCCTACTTTGTAGATCTTGTTTACGAAAATCATTCATTAAGAAACCTACTGTACCACAATTCATACCGTATACGGGGCGATTTAAAGGTTGAGTTATATGCAGGGTTTCCAACATAAAGCCATCACCACCCAAGGCGACTATTACATCACTTTCGCTTGCCTCCACTTGACCGTAGGTCTCAACCAAGCTTTTCAGCGCGTTACAAGCCTCAAGCGTATTCGAGGCCATAAATGAAAGCTTATACTTTTTTACCATAATTCAAGTCCGATGCTCTATTAATTGCTTGTACCAAATAAATTGTAAGTATTACAAATTAATTTAAAGTATTAAAGCACACAATACGAGTTTACTTTTTAGTTAATCACTCTAAATACAAATAAACAATTATTATATTTACAAATTATTTGAGGTGAGAATGGTTATCCCTTACAACAAGAATTTTTTTAAACAAGGTCTAAATGATAGTGATCCAGAGTTATATAGCTCTATTAAAAAGGAGCTTTCACGCCAACAAGAAGAAATAGAACTAATAGCTTCAGAAAACATTACATCTCGGGCTGTGATGGAAGCTCAAGGCTCTATCATGACTAATAAATATGCTGAAGGATATCCAGGAAAGCGATATTACGGCGGCTGTGAATATGTTGATGTTGCCGAAAACTTAGCTATTTCAAGAGCCTGCAAATTATTTGATTGTAATTATGCTAACGTTCAACCCAATTCTGGCTCCCAGGCTAATCAGGCAGTTTTTTTAGCTCTACTGAGTCCAGGAGACACTATACTTGGAATGAGTCTGGATGGCGGAGGGCATTTAACTCACGGTGCAAAGCCAAACTTATCAGGAAAGTGGTTTAATGCCATTCAATATGGCGTAGATGTGAATACACTTGAAATAGATTATGAAGAGGTAAAATTTTTAGCAAAAAAGAATCTACCTAAACTAATTATTGCAGGGGGCTCAGCTATACCACGTCAAATAGATTTCAAAAAAATGCGTGAAATAGCAGATCTTGTAGGGGCTTATCTAATGGTTGATATGGCCCATCTTTCGGGACTTGTTGCTGCCAAGGAACATCCAAGTCCTTTCCCTTATGCTCATGTGGTAACTTCAACAACGCATAAAACTCTCCGTGGACCACGTGGAGGAATCATTCTTTCAAATGATGAAATTCTTGCAAAGAAATTTAACTCAGCAATATTTCCAGGGTTACAGGGAGGCCCACTTATGCATGTTATTGCAGCTAAGGCAGTAGCATTTGGAGAAGCACTTACTCCTGAATTCAAAGAGTACACAAAAAATGTTATAATAAATGCAAAAGCTCTCTCAGATGAGTTAATTAACGGTGGTTTAGCCGTTATAACGGGTGGAACAGATACTCATGTACTACTAGTAGATTTGAGGCCAAAAGGTGTCACAGGACGAGCTACAGAAATAGCTCTCGGTAACGCTAACATCACCTGTAATAAAAATAGCATTCCGTTTGATACCGAAAAACCTACTATAACTAGTGGTATCCGTTTAGGAACTCCAGCAGGAACTACACGCGGTTTTTCTCAATTGGAATTTAGATTAATCGGTAAAATGATAGTAAAAGTAGTAGATGGTTTAGGGAAACATGGAGAAGAAGAAAACATAGAGATAGAAAAATCTGTAAAACAGGAGGTTTTAAATCTCTGTAAGCAGTTTCCTATTTATTGATAATTTCTTTAAAATGAAAATCTAATTATCTACTATCATAACAGATTTGTACGCCATTTCACTATAAATCTCCTCAACATCATCAAGGCTCAATCTGCCATCAGTTCGATACCATTTTAGCACTCCATTCAGCATAGCTATTATGGCCAGTGCAGTAAGTTTTACATCTTGAATATCAAAATAACCCTGATCGCGTCCAAAAGTTAGAATTTCCTCTAATGATTTCTCATATTCGCTTCGTAAAGAATTTACATGATCAAAATTTTCTCCTGTCAAATTTTTCAACTCATTATAAGATATATTCACATGCTCTATGCGACTTATATGAAACCGTATATGAAACTTTGTAAAAGCTTTTAATCTCTTATCTGGCTCTATTTCTACATTCTCTAACCCCCAATTTTTTAACACAGAGTCCATATGTGTTTTCAAAAGATCAAAAAGTAAGGCCTGTTTATTAGGCGTATATAAATATAATGTGCCAACTTGAAGATCCACTTTCGAAGCAATCCTTCTCATAGAAACTGCCGCGTAACCGTATTGAGAAAAAAGGTTTAAGGCCACTTTTCGGATGCGTAACTCTGTTAGCTTTGAATCAGAACCTTTTGTGCGAGCCATTATAGGAGTCTATAGAAACTAAAAATCATTTCAAGTCTTGCTTGCTACGTTACCCATATCATCCTATCTTAATATTCTTACTTTTATCCTAAAACCCTTCAGTCAATTAGGTTAATTTTATATGCGTTTATTTCTTTTTTTGTCCTTAACTCTTATAGGATGCAACCCAATGCTTCCAACATACAAACTCTCTGATGAAACGCAGGGGCTCAAGTATCATGACCTTATTCCAGTACATTCTTTACCAATCGTTGATACCACAAAAAATGAACATAAATCTAATAATACAGATAAAGAGTTCAAAGAAAAGATGCTCGTCTTAAAGTGTAGATCATCTGCACTTAAAAATAAAAATAAATATTCTCCTAAAAAAGTAGAAATTTTACTACAAAAATGTAGCAAACAAAAAAAATAAAATATAGAAAGTTGCTTAAAACTTTATTTTTGACTAACAAGTTAAGAGATGAAATCCGTTAAGGAAAAAAAATGCTGTCACCCATTCGTATAGGTATTGCTGGTCTCGGAACTGTGGGAGTTGGAGTAATTAAAATACTAAGAGATTACTCAAATTCAATTGAGATTAAGACAGGCCGAACGATTAAAATAGTTGTGGTATCAGCAAAATCCAGAGAAAAAAATAGAGATCAACCAATCGATAGTTATCACTGGGAAAGCGACCCGGTGAACTTGGCGCTTAGAGATGATATAGATATTTACGTGGAGCTCATTGGGGGTGAAGACGGTGTGGCAAAAGAGTCTATAGAAGCCGCCATTTCAAATGGGGTGCACGTCGTTACGGCAAATAAGGCCCTACTAGCTATGCATGGTAATAAACTTGCAAAAGCATCAGAAGAAAGAGAAGTTTTATTAAAATTTGAAGCCGCCGTGGCTGGAGGAATACCAGTAATAAAAGTCTTAAATGAGGCACTTTCTATTAATAAAGTGACAAGAGTGATGGGCGTTATGAATGGCTCTTGTAACTATATTTTAACACGTATGGAAGAATCTGAGTTATCATATGAATCTATTTTTAAAGAGGCTGATGATTTAGGTTTTTTGGAGGCAGATCCAACCTTAGACGTTGGGGGTATAGATTCTGCACACAAGCTCGCGATTTTATCAAGTTTAGCTTTTGGTACAAACGTAAACTTTTCAGGTGTTAATGTGCAAGGGATTGAGGCAATCTCGATAGATGATATAAAGCACGCATCAGATATGGGCTTTCGTATAAAACTCTTAGGGGTGTGTGAAATGACTGAAGCTGGGCTCGAGCAAAGAGTCAAACCATGCTTGGTACCAGCAGGATCCCCACTAGGTCTACTAGAGGGAGGCACAAACATGGTTGTGATAGAAACAGAAGACTCTGGTTCAATAATATTACAAGGTCCCGGTGCGGGTAGAAACCCAACAGCTCACGCTGTTGTTTCAGATATAATTGACATTATAAATGGATCAAAAATAAAAACTTTTGGGGTACCTTATAAACTACTGAAAAACGCTTTAGTATCCGACTTCTCCGTAGATGCCCCTTACTACATTCGTTTACTACTCGAAGATAAGCCAGGAGCTCTTGCTAAAGTAACAGCAAGTCTAGGAAAAGAGAGTATCTCTATAAATAGAATGCGGCAATATGATCACGAGTCTAGCAAGGCGCCAGTCCTAATTGTAACACATTCTACTTCAAGTGAGTCAGTCGAAAAAGTATTGAAAGAACTTCCAAAAACTGGAGTAATTACACAAGAGCCAGTAGCCTTAAGAATTGAAGAGCTAAATTATTAAAACTTAATTGATCAAAACTTTAACGAATCTCTTTAATGTCAGTGTTTATTTAAATTTCTCTAAATTAATTAAATTTTACATACAAATAGGACGAATTATATTAATGTCTCAGCCAAATTATTTTCTGAATATAGAAAATTCAATTCTTGGAAACTCTTGGCGAGGCCCCACATCACAACATGATCGTATTTCTGAAACAATTTCTCAAATAATAGATACACCTATTCAGGTATGCCAAATACTGGCAAGGTTAGGTATCACACCAAATTCTGTTGAAAATTTCCTATCTCCAAAACTAAGAGACTTATTACCAGACCCTTTTCATCTTAAAGATATGGACAAAGCGTCTAAACGGCTCGTGAAAGCTCTAGAGAATATGGAGCGAGTGGCTATATTTGCTGATTACGATGTTGATGGAGCTGCATCAGCAACCTTAATAATAACATGGCTTAGAGATCAGGGTTTAGAAACAACTCTATACGTCCCAGATCGAATAAAAGAAGGTTACGGCCCCAATACGAAAGCATTTCAACATTTATCTGAAAACCATGATCTGATTATATGTGTCGATTGTGGCACTCTATCTTTTGAACCAATACAAAGAATAAATAATAAAACGGATGTAATTATAATTGATCACCATTTAGGGGGGGAAGAGTTACCCGCGGCAGTGGCAGTAGTTAACCCCAACCGTCAAGATGAAGCTAGTGATATGAGTTATATCTGTGCCGCAGGAGTAGTTTTTCTATTCTTAGTCGCAACAGCGAGTGTTTTGAGAGAAAAAGGAGTTCAAAGCCCAAACCTAATAAATTCCCTTGATCTGGTTGCATTGGCTACAATTGCGGATGTAGTCCCATTGGTTGGGATAAACAGAGCATTCGTAAAGCAGGGTTTGAAAATTCTTAGACTTCGTAAAAGACCAGGTTTAAAAGCATTAATGGATGTTTCGAAAATTAATATTCCAGTCAACGAATATCATTTGGGATTTATCTTAGGACCACGAATAAATGCTGGTGGAAGAGTCGGTATGTCAGATCTAGGAGCAAGGCTATTATCGACTACCTCCGATTCTGAAGCAGAAGCCTTAGCTGAGAAATTAGAGCAGTTAAATCAAAACCGAAAAAATATCGAAAGCCGTGTTCAAGACGAAGCACTTAGTCAGATCGAAAAAATAGGAGTTGATAAGTCTATCATTGTTGCCTCTGGAGATGACTGGCACCCAGGAGTGATTGGTATAGTCGCCTCTAGAATAAAAGAGAAAACTAACCGCCCAGCTTTTGTAGTAGCTTTTTCAGGCGACATAGGTAAAGGATCTGGGCGCTCAATCCCTGGAATCGATCTTGGTTCACTGATCCAAAAACTTGTTTTAGAGGGTCTTATTGAAAAAGGAGGGGGACACGCAATGGCAGCAGGAATAACTCTTTCAAAAAAGCAATTAACTCCAGCGTTTGACAGGTTAGCAGAGTTAATAAATTCAAGGGATATCACATTTCAAACCACTACAGATTACTATCTCGATGGGCTCTTAATGCCAAATGCGGCAACAATCGAATTAATTGATGCGCTAGATACTGCTGGTCCTTTCGGTTCGGGTTCTCCACACCCAAAATTTGTATTTCCCAACCAAAGTATTCTTTTTACAAAAAGAGTTGGCACTGACCATCTTAAGCTTACCTTTGGCTCTAATAATAAAAACAAAATCGAAGCTATTTGTTTCAGAGCATTTAATTCATCATTAGGTGAAGTCTTAGAGAATCATTCTGGTAAAAAATTTCATCTAGCGGGAGTAATAGGAAAAAACACTTGGCAGGGCCGTCAAACAGTGCAGCTTATAATCGAAGATGCAGCATATGTGTAAAATAACTTTTATTTGTAACATTTTTCTCTTGCTACCTAAGAGGTATTTGCCTTAAAAGCTCTCTCACTAACTATATCCGGTGGTCCCTTCGTCTATCGGTTAGGACGCCAGGTTTTCAACCTGGAAAGAGGGGTTCAATTCCCCTAGGGACTGCCAATTACTTTAACCAAATAAAACAAATTAAAAATCTGTCGGAGCTCCGCCTTCACTTTTTCTTTTAGTAACAAATTCCGCCAACTCATCTTTAATAGAAATATCTATTTCTGGCGCCTGGAATTCATTTATTATTTCTTTATAAACTTTGTGGGCTCGCTCAGCAGTCCAAACGCCTCCATTAATGTCCCATGCTTCAAAGTTTGACCAGTCACTAATCATAGGTTGATAAAAGGCCGTCTCATACCTGTCTTGTGTATGTTGGCACCCAAAGAAATGACCATCTGGACCAACCTCTTTAATTGTATCTATAGCTATATCATCTATAGCCGTATCAATTATTGATTTATCAAAATAACGCTGAATATGTTGTAAAACTTCGCAATCCATAACAAACTTCTCAGGACTAGCAATCAGGCCTCCTTCCAGCCACCCAGCAGCATGATAAACCATATTAGTTCCAGATTGCACTGCAGCCCATAAGGAGTTGGACGTTTCCCACATTGCTTGACCATCCGGCACATTTGCGGCACAGGTACCAGATGAGCGCATAGGAAGTCCATAAAACCGACACATCTGGCCAGTCATTTGTGTTGCTCGCATGTACTCAGGTGTCCCAAATGCTGGAGCACCTGTTTTCATATCAACATTAGATGTAAAAGTTCCTAACCCGACAGGGCAACCTGGGTTTATATATTGTAGGAGGGCTATAGCTGAAAGGCCTTCTGCAAGTGATAAAGCCACTGCTCCACTCATTGTTACAGGTGCCATTGCACCAGCTAAAGTAAAAGGAGTTACTATTACTGCCTGATTTCTTCTAGCATGAATCATCGCGCCTTCTATCATAGGGTAATCGTGTTTCAGTGGCGAAACTGAGTTAATATTAGTATACATATGACACTCGCTATTGAAGTCATCTAAACTCAAGCCTCCTGCAATTCGAACCATTTCCATTACATCTTCAACTCTTTCTTTTCCTAAAGAATATGCGTGTACAACCTTATCAGACAGAACTAACTTTTCATAAAGACAGTCTAAATGGCGAACACTAGCGTGAATGTCTATCGGTTCGACCGGGTACCCTCCAGCAAAATGAATACAGTTAAAAAATTGGGTAAGTTTTATGAACTCTACATAGCTTTCCCATGTGCCCGACCTTTTCCCTCGAACTAAATCCCACGAATTAGGCGGAGATGAAACATTTCCAAATGACATATACTTGCCACCAATAACAATTTTATGATCTTCATTTCTAGGAGTAACACTAAACTTAGCAGGTGCAGCTTTTAGCATCTCCATGACGAAATCTTCATCCATCTTGACATTAGTACCTGTTACTTTACAGCCAGCCTGCTTAAAGATCTCGAGAGATTCAGGGTTGAGAAACTCTATCCCAACTTCTTTTAAAATTCGAATACACCCATTATGGATGTTATGAACTCCATCCAAACTCAATGGTTCAGTAGGTTTGTCATTATTTATGGGTTGTTTCCACGGCATCTGTGAAGGGACTAAGCTACTTGTTCTTCGGGTGTTCCCTGCTCTACCTCCGGAGCGCTTTCGGTCCGCCATAATTTCTCTCACTATATTAGATTTTTTAGAAACTTATCTTTTTAGGATACATTATAGTTTTTGTTCTAAATTTCTATTTACGACCTATTAGGTCGCCTTTAAGTTATGGAATTTACTGTTATCCATTCAGGTAAAAAGCTTATATCAGGCAATATGACATCAGCCAATGGGGAGAGTGTATCTTTATCAGCAAAACCAGTTAAAACTCCTACAGTGATCATTCCAGCCGACTTTCCAGCTTCCATATCATGGACACTATCACCCACCATTAAAACTTCAGAAGGCGAAACTTTAAATTTTGAGCATAAGGCCAGACACATTCCAGGGTTTGGCTTGGAACCATAACCAGAATTATACCCTATAATGAATTTAAAAAAAGAATCTATACGACAATCCTTAAGATGTTGTACAGCTACTTGCTCGGAATCATTCGTTGCAACGGCAAGTGAAATATCCATTGCTTTTAATTCAGACATTATTTGATTTAATGCAAAAACTTCGAAACCCTTAGTATTTTCTGAGATGTTGTCACTCAAAGCTAAAAGATCCGAAAAAGTACACTCCGGCAGTATTGAGATTATCTTAGAAATTCCAGCTTCAGGCGTGTCTGAAATAACAATACTGTCAGGATAAAATGCTTTATTGATAAGATCATAACCTAATAAATAAGCAACTTCTGGTAATAAACGCTTGTCAAGTGAGGGGTACTTTTTAAAAATTTCTCCAAGAAACTCTATTATCCAACTGCCCCAAGTTTTATTAAAGTCTAATAACGTTCCGTCTTTATCAAAAATTATTCCCTTAATTTTTTTCATTTTCTATACCTAGTATTCCAAAATTTAAGATAGCTGAACTACATTACAAAATTAAAACTCTTGTGGTAAGAACAAGTTTTAATACTTATATATTAAACACAAGAATATCATAATCCTCTATATACATTCAGTAAACTCCAAAGAAACATCAAATATTTAATAGAGAAGCTAACTACATGGCAAACGAAAAATCTAAATATCAATCAGAACGAAGTGTAAAAAAAGCTATTATAAATGGTTGGAGAAAATGCTGTCCATCATGTGGAAACGACTCACTATTTAAGAGTTATCTCAAAGTTAAAACTAAATGCTCCAATTGCCAGATAGAGCTTTTTCACCATCGAGCCGATGACGGCCCCGCATATCTAACTATCCTAATAGTGGGTCATGTGCTCGCACCCCTTCTACTATTGACCTATACGAACTTTAATCCAAACCCCTTAGTGGTTGCATCCTTATTTTCTATTGGGTGTATTAGCCTCTCACTATACCTACTTCCTAAACTAAAAGGTACTATAATTGGAATTCAATGGGCAAAAGAAATGCATGGTTTCAATCTTATCAAATCTAATGTCTCAAAAGAACGGATATAAAGACAAATGCAGGAAACTGAAATTAGGGATGCCAGTAGCGTCATAATAGTTAGAGAGGATGGTCCTGTTCCTAAAGTACTGATGGGTCAACGGGGTAAGGCGGCTGCCTTTATGCCAAATAAATTTGTTTTCCCTGGAGGGGCAGTAGATCCTATTGATGCAGATGTAAAATTGCTAAGTCAACCAAATGAAATATGTTTAAACCGTCTAAAGGAACACTCAAATATAAATCCTTCTCATGCATTTCTAACTTCCGCCATTAGAGAAATTTGGGAGGAAACAGGGTTAATGTTTGGAGAAAAAATCTATAAGAAATTTAATAGTCCAGATAATGAAAGCTGGAAAAATTTCTTTAAGAGTGGTTATGGTCCTTCTGCAAAAAATTTTCGTTTCATTTTTCGGGCAATAACACCCCCAAACAGAACAAGGAGGTTCGATGCTAGGTTTTTCCTAGCAGATGCTAATTTAATTAGTAGTCATCTTGACGATTTTTCTGAAGCCAGCGACGAGCTAAGTCATTTGCAGTGGGTTTCCTTTGAAGAAGCACGAAAACTAGATCTACCATTTATAACAGAAATTGTTTTAGCAGAAGCCGAAGCATTGACATTTAAGAGAGGTCTACCAGATTCAGTACCATTCTTTAATAATAATCAAAAAGGTTCAGAAATACTCAGAATTTACTAAACTTAAAAACTAGAACTTCAATATCTGATTTATCAAAAACTTTTAGATTAGTAAGCTAATTTATCTGGGTCACCTAATCCGTTTATTCTGGCGCATGCAATAGCAGTGTTAGCTAACAAACATGATATAGTCATTGGGCCAACCCCTCCTGGAACTGGAGTAAGGGCTCCCGCAACTTCTGAAACACTCAAAAAGTCAACATCCCCTACAATTTTTGATTTTCCATCTTCTGACTGAACTCTATTTATTCCTACGTCGATAACCGTAGCGCCCTTTTTTATCCAATCTCCTGAAATCATCCCAGGCCTGCCAACTGCTGCGACCACTATATCTGCCTGAGCAGTAACATCTTTTAAGTTTTTTGTCCTACTATGAGCAATGGTGACAGTACAGCTCTTACTTAGTAGTAGCTGAGCCATGGGTTTACCTACTATGTTAGATCTCCCAACAACAACAGCAGTCAGACCTGATAAATTTCCATCATAATAATTTAAAAGTAATTTTAAGCACCCTAAAGGGGTACATGGAACCATCGCTTTTTGTCCTGTAGCAAGCAAACCGACGTTTGATATGTGGAAACCATCAACATCTTTGGAAGGATTAATAGAATTAATAATTAAGTCCTCATTAAGATGATCAGGAAGAGGTAATTGTACTAAAATCCCATGAATTGTATTATCAGAATTTAAACTTTTTATCAATTCTAATAGATGTTTTTCAGTCGTATCTACCTCAAGTCTATGCTCTACTGACTTCATCCCTACTTCAATTGTCTGCTTACCTTTAGATCTTACATATACGTGACTTGCTGGATCATCCCCGACGATAACAACAGCTAGACCAGGAGTAATATCGTGATCTAACTTTAAAGTCTTTACATAAGCCGCAACCTTTTCTTTAAGCTCTGTCGCAAAAGCTTTTCCATCGATTATATTTTGCAAAGTTATTTTCTCCAAAAACTATATGAATCTCAGTTCTATTATTATTTTACCTTAAGTTGAGAGCTCTGGATCTAAAGTGTTATCACCCTTTATTTTAGGCTTCTTAGCCCTTGGAATTGAGACTACTGAAGATTTCACTTCAGCTAATCCATCATCGTCATCGTCTCGATTTAGCGGCTTTCCAGAGATTACTTTGACTATTTCAGGACCAGTTAATGTCTCATATTCGAGAAGTCCTAATGCCAAATTCTCAAGATCCTTAGATTGTTCAGTTAAAATTCTTTTTGCCGTTTCATAACCCTCATCTATGATCTCTTTAACTTTTTCATCAATTATTTTTTGGGTCATACTGGAGTGATTAGATCCGCCACCATACATTCCGAGGTAAGATGTTTGCTCATTTGCATAGTCAACATGCCCTAACTCTTTAGTAAAACCAAATTGAGTTACCATCGCCCTAGCAATCTTAGTGCATTGTTGAATATCAGATGCCGCTCCAGAGGTTACATTATCTACCCCAAAGATTAGCTCCTCAGCAACTTTTCCACCCATGGCCATTGCTATTTTTGACTTATACTTTTTATAAGTGACAGATAATTGATCTCGTTCAGGTAAGCTCATAACAAGCCCTAAGGCTCGGCCCCTGGGTATAATAGTAGCTTTATGTATGGGATCGTGTTCAGGAACGTTTAACCCAACTACTGCATGACCAGCCTCATGATACGCCGTTAACTTCTTTTCATCTTCTGTCATTACCATTGAACGACGTTCAGAGCCCATCATTACCTTATCTCTGGCACTCTCAAAGTCACCCATTGTAACAAATCTTCGTCCAATTCTAGCAGCTAACAAGGCAGACTCGTTTACCAAATTAGCCAAATCAGCTCCAGAAAATCCTGGTGATCCCCTTGCTATAATCCTTAAATCCACATCAGGACCCAAAGGAACTTTCTTAGAGTGGACCTTAAGAATTTTTTCTCGTCCTTTAATGTCTGGGTTTGGTACCTGAACTTGCCTATCAAATCTACCAGGTCTAAGAAGTGCTGGATCAAGAACATCTGGCCTATTTGTTGCCGCTACAATTATTATTCCTTCATTAGCCTCAAAGCCATCCATTTCAACCAATAGTTGATTTAATGTTTGTTCTCTTTCATCATTTCCACCACCATAACCTGCCCCACGTGATCGCCCGACAGCATCAATCTCATCAATAAAAACAATACATGGAGCATTTTTTTTTGCTTGCTCAAACATATCCCTCACTCGAGAGGCACCAACACCAACAAACATCTCAACAAAATCTGAACCAGAAATTGTAAAAAATGGAACTCCTGCCTCTCCAGCAATAGCTCTAGCTAAAAGTGTTTTACCTGTTCCTGGAGGACCAACTAAAAGGGCCCCTTTTGGAATTTTACCACCAAGGCTTGAAAACTTTTGAGGTTCTCTCAGAAACTGTACTATTTCCTCAAGCTCATCTTTTGCTTCATCAATGCCTGCTACATCATCAAAAGTGATTTTTCCTTGTTTTTCTGTAAGTAGTTTAGCCCGACTCTTACCAAAGCCCATGGCTCCACCTTTCCCACCACCTTGCATACGATTCATAAAGAAAAGCCATATTCCTATAATGAATAAAAATGGTAATAAAGTTCCCACGTAAGATAAAAGTCCATTTTTTTCCTGTGGCTTTGCGTCTATCGCTACTTTGTTTTGAAGAAGTATCGGTGTCACATCTACACCTTGTGGTTTTACAGTCATGTATTGCTGAGTAGCTGTTTGAAAAATTATTTGTTCGCCATCTAGTGTCGCCCCCGAGACTTCTCCTTTTTCTACAATTGAGATAAAATCTGAATACGGAATTGTCCTAGAGCTTAGGGTAACTTTATCTCCACTAAATAAATTAAATAACGCTAGTATTAATAAAAACAATACCACCCAAAAAGCTACTTGTTTTACATTATTATTCAATGGAATTCTCCCAACAAATCATTTCTGCTATATTATACAAATGTTTATGATCTTTAGATAGGTATAACTTTCGCAGGTTCAATACCTAGTCACACCCGAAAAAATCTTTTTCTTTTATATTAAGACTTAGCTCCCATAAATTATCTCTTTCTAAGAAAAGTGATAGCTCTAGATTATTACCATCCCAAACTGCAGGGGATGAAATTAGTGTATATTTTGGTATACCAAAGTTTTTCCAATTAGTGAAACCCAACAATGCCTTTTCACCTAAAGGTCGGATACAGTACTTGGATAGTTTAGGACCCTTAACATACCACCTATGGTCCCAAACGTTATTAGGTTTAGTAGCATAGTGCTCTATCGCTTTATACTCTCTACTCATTCTCATTTTTTCTTCCACAGGAAAAAAATAAAATCCTTTTAATGTGTGAGGCCTATATTTTGAAAATGATGTCATTAAATTACTTAATTCCGATGATCTCGGTCCAAACTCTGACTTTGCCAAGAATAGTATTGCTTTAAGCAATAACCTCCTTTGGATTTCAACAGGGTGGTTCAAAAGTAAAGGCACGTTAAATATAATATCCCCATCTTTAAAAGATACACACTCTTTTGCAACAACCCCAGTATATATATCCAGTGCCTGGCTTGCATCACGAAGGTTCTTAGATGCAGTGATCACGCTTTCCGTATTTATACCCATTTGATCTAGTAAACTTAAGGATTTTCGAATTCTCACCCGATGAAAATTTTGATCATCATTCGCTGGATCTTCAATCCATTTATTCTTCGTTACTTTTAAGAATGTTCGTAACTCCTCTCGGCTTACATCGATCAATGGTCTTAAATAAATTATATTATCAAGTTCAAATGAAGGTAGCATTTGCGAGAGCCCATCAACTCCAGCTCCACGAGAAAGTCGTATAAAAAAGTTCTCGACAACATCATCTCTATTATGGCCCAAGGCTACGCAACTAATATTATTTTCTACTGCCCATTTAGTTAGGAGTTGGTACCGAGCTTTCCTAGCAGATGCCTGTACATTTCCTTTTTTATCCCAATTTTTCCAAGTTAACACACTATGTAAGATTCCTAATTTTGAGCAAAATAGTGAAACTTGATTAGCTTCATCCTCTGCCGTTGGCTTGAGGTCGTGGTTAACAGTTGCAACTAATATCGTCTTTTTAGTTTCTTGAGCCCATTTGTAAATTAAAAGTAATAAGGCAATTGAGTCTCCACCTCCAGAAACTGCAACACCAATCTTAGAGTGTTTAACTCCAAAAACCTTATCAAAATCTATAGTTAACTCTGGGTACTTATCTATTTTCACTGACAGTTTAATTCCATAGCTTTTTGAGATGCATCATTTACGAAATTTGATCTTGGGTGCTCAACTCGAAGTTCCGTGAGCATTAAGCAAGCTCGCTCAAACTGATTCGACTCAGCAAAAGAAACACTCAGGTAGTACAGTGCTTCTCCAGATCGGGGAACTTTTGGAAAACTAGAGTAAATATCCAGATAAACTTTTGCAGCCTTACTCCACTGTTTTTCAACCATTAATGTCTTGCCAAGTAAAAACATAAGCTCCGTTCTTATCGTTCCAATAGGATAAGCATCCAGAAAAACCTCTAATCGAGCCATAACTCCTGTGGGGTTACCAGCCCTCAATGATGTCTCGATTAAATATAGCTCATTTCTCTCGAGTGCAGTTAAACCTATAAACATTTCAGAATTACCAGGAATTTCTTTTAATCGAACTGAAGGTTTACCGAGCATATTCCCTAGCGAGAAATTCTCTATATTGCAATCTAGCTCGATATCACAAAGTCTAAAACGAATATCAGCAATGTGATTCGTACCTTCTCGAACGATTCTTTCAATGCGGTATTGTAGATTCTCCACTTGGGATATTATATTTATTAATTCTTTTTCAATACTTTTTATCCGATCTAGGTGTTCCCCTTTTATTATCAGATTTTCAACTTTGGAGGTTTTTAACTGCAGTTCAAGGGACTTGATCTCACCGAAAAGAGATGGGAGCTCAGCCCTTATATCTGAAAGTGTTCGATCCTGAGAAAAACCTACCGTGCTTAACCAAAAATAACAAAAAAACAAAAAAGTAATACGCATATAATTCATAACTTAATTCCTACGAATAGTGGTAACAGCTCGTCTATTTGCTGAATAACACTTCTCAGAGGAGCATATTTTGAGTGGTCTTTCCTTTCCAAAGGTTGATGTCTTAAGTCGATCTTCTTTGACGCCATTTAAAATAAGAAAATCTCTAACTGCCGCAGACCTTTTTGCACCAAGCGCTAAGTTATATCCTCTAGTGCCCTGTTCATCTGCATAACCAGTGACAGTAATTGTATACTCATTATTTTCATTCAACCAAACAGCTTGTGAGACCAAAATATACCTCGCACTGTCATTAAGATCAGCGTTATCAATATCAAATAAAACAGTTTGCCCAATCACTTCAGTAAAGTATTCAACCTCTTCGAAGTCTATAAGACCATTAATTGTAGAGGGGTTACCGTTAGTTTCTTCGATATCGTTTGTGCACGCAAAAATTAGTGCAGTCATTATCAGGCAGATAACTTTAAAAAAAAACTTCATTAGCTTCCATCCATTTAAAAAGAAATTTTCAATCTGATAAAACTTTAACATAAGTTAGTAACATTGGATATCTCTGCTTTAATTTAACAATTTTGACCATGACGGGTCTGATGAATTTGCACGCACCGGTTTCAAGTTTTGTCCAGTTATATCAACTGAGTAAAGTGTTGATGAACCTCCAGAACCTGAAGTTTCTCTAGTAAACATTATAACTCGCCCATTTGGTGACCATGTTGGGCCTTCGTCTAAAAAAGACGTCGTTAAAAGAGTTTCCTCCAACCCTTCCGAGTTCATAATCCCAATATGAAAAACACCCTCATTTTGTTTAGTAAAAGCAATTAAATTACCTGTAGGAGCCCAAAAAGGCGTCCCATAACTACCTTTTCCAAAAGAAATTCTTTTTGCGTTACCTCCAGAAGATGGCATAATATATAGTTGTTGAGTTCCTGAACGATCGCTTTCAAATACCACTTTTCTACCGTCAGGCGAGAAACTTGGAGCCGTATCTATAGCGACTGAAGATGTAAGTCGAGATCGTGAATTAGAGGCTATATTGAGCTTGTATATATCAGTATTAGATCCAGCACTTAACGAGAAAACTATGTCTTCTCCATTCGGCGAAAAACTAGATGAAAAACTCATTTCTCCAGGGTTTTCTTGTAAAATTATTTTCGTTCGTGATCTTATATCTAATAGGTAAATCTGAGGAGACCCTGACTCATAAGAAGTGAAAAGTAGTTTATTTCCATTAGGAGAAAACCTTGGAGCTAGGACGAGAAAATCCTCTTCATTAGTGAGAAAGACTTGATTAGCTCCATCATAATCCATCAAAACTAAACGCTTTTTTAAATTATTTTTTGGCCCCTTGTGTGCTACAAAGGCCACTCTGCTATCAAAATATTTTTGTTCTCCAGTTAATCTCGAGTAAACCTCATCAGCTATCTTGTGTGCTATTCTACGCCAACCCTTTTTAGGTCCAGAAAACTTCAATCCATTTCCAATCTGGGTCTCTGAAAAAACATCGAATAGACGAAATTTTACAGTAATATTGGTTGTTCCATTAGAAGAGACCGAGCCTACCAACAATGCTTGTGAATTTATAGTTTTCCAATCTCCAAAACGAATTGGGTCATTAAAATTGGTGATTTCATATGCCTGGGTATGGTCTTCAATAATTTTAAACAACCCTGTTCCGTATAGATCATCAATAATCACAGATGTGAGGTTTTCACCTATCTCACTTAAGTTATTTTCAGCTACAAAACTAGGTAGAGCAAGAGGTAAAGGCTCAATTATTCCTTTATTAATTTCTATTTTAAGTGGTTGACCAAGTGCAAGCGTACCACAAAAAACTAAGGATAATGAAAGTATTAAGGGTATTATTTTCAAAATTAAACTATTGTTAAATAACTTCTTCATTTAAGGCTCATTCCCTTTAAATTGAACCGTGCTTCCACGTTCTTCCAATAACTATATTTACTTTTTGGCAATTGATACCCCTTAAGCCCACAGCGAATTATAGCACGTCTTGCCGCATCAAACAATTTACTAGCTGTCATATAATCACCGCCTGAAAAAGAATCAAAACTTATAGATGAAATTATAGGTTTTCCATTTTCTTTTAATGAAAAAGAAACCAAAATATCTGCTTTTAAAATATCCGGCTCCTGCCCCACGAGATCGAAGTTAAAACATTCTCCAACAGCAGGTTCTAATATTCCTTGGAGCATTTTTTTTTCAACTAGATCATTAGAGCTGTCATTTTCAAAAGCCTCTTTGATTATTTCATCAGATATTTTTATTACTGGTAAATTTTGATATAATTCTTTGCTACTCTGCAAACTAGCTTCCTCTTTACTTAAGAGATCTGTTAACAGAGGTTTTAACGTTTCTGATTCAAATAAAGTCTTACGTTCTGCGGGTAACACAGTTTTTGTCTCTCGCTTCCCCAATAAGACATCATTCAAAGAGCTGTCACTCAACATTAATCCAGGTTTTTCTAAATCCTTTTTTAGATTCAACTCAACCTCACTCAAATCTCTAGATTTTATCCCCACACTATTTGATATTATTTCTGAAGTGCTTTCGTCACCTACCAATTGTTCACCATTAACTCCAATCTTAGTGTTATTATGTTTTAAAGATATTAATGCTGACCCGTCGGTACTTTGTAGCTCTGAAATAGCTGTAACTTTTAGGGACTCGTCTCTTCCCAAAAACAGTTTAGCACTATACTCTTTTTCACTGAGAAATCGGGCTTTTGTGGTTAGGGAAGTTGGAATAGGGGCAAGGATTTTTGAACCAAAAAAACCACCCACAAGTACACTTGAAATTAACACCGCATGCCCGAATCCTGATAACCATAGGCCAATACTAAAATCTGTGCTCGAATTCATCTTCAACACTAATTATTCACCTTAGTTTACTAATAAGGGTCCATCATTTTCTGTAACAAAAGTAATTTCCAAATAACCTCTTCGATTCAGTGCGCCAATTACTTGAGCAACTTTTTCATACTGTACGACACCATCCACCCGCAAAAATACTTCTTTATTTTTTCTCTGCGCAGAAATTACATCAAGCTTAGAAATTAACTCATTAAGTTTAACAGGCGTGTTCATTACTAAATACTCTCCAGTACCTGTTAGGGTAATTTCTAATGGCACTTCAAGCTGATTTGGCAAGAAATTAGCAGCTGTTTTGGGAAGATTTACTGGAACTCCAACAATCATTAGAGGCGCCGTCACCATGAACACAACAAGAAGCACTAGCATAACATCCACAAAAGGTGTCACATTTATTACCGAAATTAGCTTTTGATGAAATTTCTGGTGATACCTGCGCTTTATTCTCCGCACTCCAGAATAATGGAACTCAACCGCCATTCCTAAGAATCCAATTCCCGTGAGAACTCTGTGCTAAGCTCATCCGCAAAAATCTCTAATGTTCTAACTATGCGGTCTAAATCAACCGAAAGTTTATTATAAAATATTAAAGCAGGTATAGCCGCAAACAAACCCAATGCTGTTGCGACCAAGGCCTCAGCTATTCCGGGCGCAACAATAGCCAAATTTGTATTTTGAGAAATTGCAATTTCGTCAAATGCATTTTTTATACCCCACACTGTTCCCAAAAGGCCTACAAAAGGTGCCGTAGAACCCACTGTAGCCAAAAAGGCCAGTCCATAACTTAACTTTTCTTGCTCTTTCATTATAATAATATCAACCGAACGCTCAATACGCGAAGAAACTCCAGCGGTAGATCCACCATTCTCACTTTTAGATTTCTCCCATTCAGCCATACCTGTGGCAAAAACTAAGCTTGACGGGCCTTTAGATCTCTCTTTAACCATTTTGTATAATTCATCTAAAGATATATCAGACAAAAATATCTTATCAAATTTTCTTACCTGATGACGAACTAATCTAAAGCTAATTGTCTTTTGAATAATGATGGTCCACGACCAAACTGATGCCATTAAAAGAATAACTGCAACCAGTATCAAGACAATTGATGTTTGCTCAATTAATGTGAAAATTATATTACACCCTTTCCTATGAGGCATACCACCTCTGCTCGCATTTGCACCTACTCTTATTCTTTTACTATCTTTAATTATGGGTATGGATTATATTTTATAACTTTTAAATTAATATTACTATCACTCATCTATAAAAATATTCTTTTTTTTGTACTCTAACATTATTTGAAAAATATTTACTGGTATTCTTGAAATCCCCTTAAAAAGGTTAACGCAAGCAATTGTAACAATTGCCTTAAATATTATAACTCCCTTAACAAAAATAACTTGAGATAACACAACTCTAGCAGATGTCAGTTTTTCAATTTTTGTTTTTATTAAAAGTGTATCATCAAATTTTGCTGACGATAGATAATCAGCTTCAACCCTCCTAACAGTAAAAACTTTTTTTTGTTCAACCATCATTTTTTTTTGATTTATACCTAATTTTCTTATCCATTCACTTCTGGCCCGTTCAATAAACTTTAGGTAGTTTGCGTAATAAACAACACCTGCCAAATCTGTATCTTCGTAGTAAACTCGGCAACTGAATTCATGGCATTTTTGAGACATAAATTTAATACTCCTGATAAACTATGACTTTAACGTAGGAATTACTTTAATACTTATCAAATAGATCGTTACTTTTTTTCTGAACTTCTAAACCCAAATGGCGCCAAGCATTATCAGTGAGCATCCTACCCCTGGGCGTGCGTTGTAATAAACCTTTCTGTAACAAATATGGCTCTATAACCTCTTCAAGAGCGTCACGGCTTTCAGCTAGTGCTGCGGCCAGTGTTTCGACACCAACTGGGCCACCTTGATAACCTTCAGCAATTAATCTTAAGTAACCCCGATCTGCTGCATCCAATCCAAGATTATCCACACCAAGTTTAGTTAAAGAGACATCAGCTAAGCTACGAGAGATTTTACCATCATTTTGAACTACAGCAAAATCGATTACTCTCCTTAAAAGTCGGTTAGCTATACGCGGAGTACCACGCCCTCGCTCTGAAATTTCTTCAATTCCATTTGAATCAATTGGAACCCCTAACAGCTGAGCACCCCTCAAAATAATTTGATTTAATTCGTTCACGGAATAAAACTGTAGTCTGATTGGTATACCAAATCTATCACGTAAAGGGGTCGTTAACAAACCAAGACGTGTAGTAGCACCAACCAAAGTAAAGGGTTGCAGTTCAATTCGAACAGTTCGCGCCGAAGGGCCTTCTCCTATCACTAGATCTAATTCAAAATCTTCTAAAGCTGGATATAGAATTTCCTCAACTACCGGGTTCAACCGGTGGATCTCGTCGATAAAAAGAACATCATTTTTTTCTAAATTTGTTAAAATGGCGGCTAAATCTCCCGCTCTTGCCAATACTGGGCCAGACGTCATCTTAAAATTTACACCCATCTCACGAGCTATAATCTGTGCTAACGTTGTTTTCCCTAACCCTGGTGGTCCATGGAATATTGTGTGATCAAGCGCAACTTTTCGTTTTCGGGCACTATCTATAAAGATTCGTAAGTTCTCTCGAACCTCTTTTTGACCAATAAATTCAGATAGCATCTGAGGTCTCAAAGCTCTATCGACATCTTCTGATTGAACTTCTGAACTTAAGTTTAATATTTCGCTATCACTTGAAACCATAATTTAAAGTGTCCTTTTCTGTCTCTCCACCTAAAAACCCTTAATATTAATTGGCTACTGCTAAAAGTTTCAAAGCTAACTTAATTACAGCAGGGGTTTCAAGTAACTCAGATTTTTCAACAGCTTTTGCAACTGCCTGCGCTGCATCCCCATGTGAATACCCTAGATTTATAAGTGCTGACAACGCTTCTGCTTGGATACCTGAAGAACTTAGTTCATTTCGCTGATTTATGGTTGAAGATCCATCTCTCAAGCTCGATTCATTTAAATCTAAAACCTCAAACTCTCCCAACGACATTACAGCTGGTACTTTATCTTTAAGCTCGATCACTACACGCTGAGCAGTCTTTGGCCCTATACCCTTCGCTGCTTTTATTGCGTTCCAATCACTAATGGAGATTGCTCGAGTAACACCTTCTGGTCCAATTGTTCCCAAAATCGTCATCGAGGCCTTAGCACCGACCCCTTGAACAGTCATCAATAATCTATGCCACTCTTTTTCGATTAAGGTAGTGAACCCAAACAATTGCAATATATCCTCTTTTACCAGAAGATCAGTATACAAAGACACAGGCTCTCCAGTCACTGGTAATAATGCAAGAGTTCTATCAGAGCAATAAACAGCATATCCGACACCATTCACATCAATGAGAACATAGTCTTTGCCACGATAATCAACTTTTCCTGATAGTTTGCCAATCATCGTTTTGCCTTTCTAATAGCCAATTCAAGGTTAGAACCTGCATTAAGATGGAACGCGTGGCAAATAGCTATAGCTAGAGCATCAGCAGCATCTGAACCTAAAATTTTTACTCCAGGAAGTTGTATTTTAACCATATGTTCAACTTGCCTTTTATCCGCGTGACCAACCCCAACAACTGATTTTTTTATAGTGTTAGGCGCATACTCGCCAATTGGTAAGCCAGCTATTGCCGGCACCAACATCGCGACACCCCTTGCCTGTCCTAACTTTAAGCTATTCTCTCCATCTTTATTTACAAATGTTTTTTCAACTGCCACTGCCTCAGGCTTTAACTCCTTAACTACAAAAGTTAATTGATTAAAGAGGCTAACTAATCTTAGAGCCAACTCAACTCCCTCTGACTTACAAACCCCGTTTGCAACATGACTTAGACGTGATCCATTTGACTCAATTACTCCCCAACCCAAATTACGAAGGCCAGGATCAATTCCTAAAACTCGCATACTCTCTCACTCATCAGCTATTAAAAAAGAGTAGCACGAAACAAGAACATTTGCAAAGTTAAGTATTGATTAATTCAAAGCATTATCAAATATGTAATATCAGAGAACTAAACTATTTGATCTCTCTTTGCATCCTCAGTGTCATCCACTCTCCCAACGATTTTTTTTGTATAAGTTTAAAACCAGCTCTAATATAAGCGCGTAATACTTCATCATACTGTTCATTCAATAAACCTGATAAAATTATAGTCCCCCCGAAGGCACAATGCTCAGAGAACTCGGGCACCATATCAATCAATGGCCCCTTTAAAATGTTTGCAAAAATTAAATCATAGGGCCCTTCCTCACTTATGCTTGGATGACTGAAGCCTTTAGATTGAATACACGATACTTTTTGCTCTAATTTATTAGATATGAGATTTATTTTTGTGACAGCAACTGCTGTTGGGTCAATATCACTTGCAATTATAGTTTCATCCCAAATTTTTGCTGCCGCCATCGCTAAAACGGCAGTTCCACAACCTATATCAATTATCTTCTTTGGTGAAACCCCCTCAGCTATCAAGTCATTTAATACCAATAGACAACCCTTTGTTGTTCCATGTTGTCCTGTGCCAAATGCCATAGAAGCCTCTATAAGAAGTCCAATAGAAGATTTTGGGACCTTGTGAGCATCGTGATTACCAAATAGAAAAAATCTTCCCGCTTCAACAGGTGGTAAGTTTCTTTGCACATGTGAAACCCAGTCTTGGTCGGGAACATCAGAGAAAGTAAATGGTTTTGCACCATAAGCAAAGCTTAATAAAGTAAGTTCAATTTCGTTAGGCTTTTTGGTATAATACCCTCCAACCTCCCATGTGTTTGATTTATCTTCAATCTCAAACACACCTATTCCAACTGGAGCTGGATCTAAAGACTCCAGAGCTTCACCAAGTGCTGAAGCATTTTCTTTTCCTAATAATGTTGTAAATGCGGTAAACGTAGACACTAAACATTTATTCCAGCTAAACAAGTAATACCTGTACCACCAATTCCACAGTAACCTGATGGATTTTTAGCTAAATATTGTTGATGATAGTCCTCAGCAAAATAGAACAAATCAGAATTCAAAATTTCTGTTGTTATCTTGCCGTAACCACTATTAACAAGTGCCTTTTCATATTTCACTTTCGTCTCATTCGCGACCAAAATTTGAGTGTCATTTGAACAATAAATACCACTACGGTATTGGGTTCCTAAGTCATTCCCTTGTCTCATTCCTTGCGTTGGATTGTGAGATTCCCAAAAAATTGCCAAAAGCTTATTATATGAAATAATAGAAGGGTCAAAGACAAGCCTTACAACTTCATTATGCCCTGTCATGCCAGTACATACTTCTTGATAGGTTGGATTCAATGTAAACCCAGATGTGTAGCCCACCATGGTAGTGTAAACGCCTTCCAAGCTCCAAAATATCCGCTCTGCACCCCAAAAACATCCCAGTCCAAAAATTGCTACATCCATTCCATTAGGGATTTTTAAGTTTAATGGACGTCCATTTACAAAATGATAATCAGCAGTAATTAACGCTTCATCACGCCCTTTAAGTGCAGTCTCTAACGAAACCATTTCTATAGTTTTTTCTCCAAAGCCAAACATGCATAAACTCCATCATTGTTTTAAATATATTCTATATCAGATTTATAACTTACTCTCTATTTCTTTTCCTTATATTTAAAATTGTCTCAGCACCAGGTTCTGGGTTTCTTGGAACAAAAAAAGCCAAGATCAAAGATAAAAGAGCCATAAGTGCAGCCATAACAAAAATACCAGACGGTTCTACAATCCAAATGTATCCTAAAACTGCTGGTAGAAATACAGCTGGTATATGATTTATTGTAAATGCCACAGCAACTGAGGATCCAATATCATGTGGTTCAGCTATTTTTTGAAAATAAGTTTTAATTGCAAAAGACATCGAAAAAAATAAGTGGTTTGCTATAAATAATATTATACCAACCGTAACAGTCCAATCAAAATAATAGATCCCTGCATAGGCCAAAAAAATTATTGTTAGTCCTACATATTCGACTATTAAAATCCATCTTTCACCAAACAAATTAATAGCCTTACCTACTATCGGAGCAAAAAGCATACTTACTATAAAGTTTAGAAGGAATAAGATCGTTACTTCATGAACTTGAAAACTAAACTTCTCAACCATCATAAAGGCAGCAAAAACAAGAAATATTTGTCTCCTAGCTCCCGACATAACCTGAAGGGCATAATACAACCAATATTTTTTTCGAATTATCACTTTATTAATCTGAACCCGCGGAGTTTCAAAGCGAGGATAAAATAATAAACATAACACTGCTATGAGAACAGTTATTGCTCCAGATGTTAAATATACAAATCCAAAAGATAAATTAAATGCCTTCCACGTAACAACCAATGTACCATATGCTACTAATGACGAAAATGATCCGACAGCAGAAATCCAACCTAAGGTCTGTGGAGCTACTTTTTTATCTATCCACTGAAGTTGAAGAGATTGATTGGCGGCCTCAAAATAATGAAAACCAATAGATGCAAGGAAAGTTAAAATTATAATTCCTCCAAATTGAGGAAAAAATGCTGTAAGGCCACTAGCAATACCTAAAAGTATTAAAGATAGAAGAGCAAGTAATTGCTCTCTTACAAAAAGAAGTACAAAAATTACACCAACCGCTAATAAACCAGGGATTTCTCTTATGCTATGAAGCCATCCGATCTCGACTCCAGTGAACCCCGCCATTTCAATAACAAAATTATTAAGTAATGCCGTCCAGACAGAAAATGCCATCGGCATTGCAAAGGCCATTAAAATCAACAAAAATACTGGTTGTCTTACAAAGGAAAACTCCTTCGCATCAACTAAATTAGCCGAATGTTTGTAATTGCCAAAAATCATAAAACCTCTGTACCGACCTAATCACAAATTAGCGAGGATAATAAAAAAAGGCCGCTGAAACTAAGCGGCCTTTGAATGTAATAAAATTCTGTCAATTAGTTTTGAGCATAATACTCAATCACTAGGTTTGGCTCCATAATTACAGGGTAAGGTACGTCTCCTAACCCCGGTGTACGCACAAAAGTAGCGACCATCTTGCTTTGATCAACTTCCAAGTAATCAGGCACTTCTCTTTCTGGTAACTGTGCAGATTCAAGTACTATTGCAAGTTGCTTAGAACGAGTCCTGACTTCTATTATATCTCCCTCTTTTACCGTATACGAAGGAATGTTAACACGTTTTCCGTTTACTAACAGATGCCCATGGTTCACAAACTGACGGGCCGCAAAAACAGTAGGAACAAATTTGGCCCTATAAGCCACTGCATCCAAGCGCCTCTCAAGTAATCCAACAAGGTTTTCACCCGTGTCACCTTTAACTCGCTCTGCTTCTTTAAATATTCTACGAAACTGCTTTTCTGTAAGATCGCCGTAATAACCTTTAAGTTTCTGTTTTGCTCTTAATTGTAGACCAAAATCAGACAGCTTACCTTTGCGCCTCTGTCCATGTTGGCCCGGTCCATATTCTCTTCTATTTACTGGTGACTTTGGACGGCCCCATATATTTTCTCCCATCCTTCGATCAATTTTGTATTTGGCAGACGTGCGTTTTGTCACGGCTGATCTCCTTCCATAAATAACGGCTATTTTTTAGCCTAGTGAAGGGCGTTGTCCTCTGAAAAATTCCGACAGGAATCCCCTTACGGGGTCCACCAACACCAACAGACTGCGCTTATACCTTCGTCTCATTTAATGTCAATAAAATAAGCAAATTATCAATAAAAAATACGAAGCCAACTATTTGTATTCTCCCCATCCCCCTCCTCCTGGAGTAAGCATTTCAAATGCGTCTCCAGACTCAAGGTGAACTTCCGTGTTACCAGGTTGCTGTTCCCTAGCACCATTAGCTCGTATCACTGTATCTAGACCAACCATGCCAGGGCTACCTCCTCCAACTCCGAACGGTGGTACAATTCGGTGAGAACACAATGTTGTTACGGTTACCGGGTTTAAGAACTTTACGACTCTTCGGATACCATCTCCACCAGTCCAGGCCCCTTTTCCTCCAGACCCTTTTCTAATAGAAAAATTTTCTAATCTTACAGGAAAACGACTTTCTAGTACCTCTGGGTCAGTCATCAAGGTATTTGTCATATGAACTTGAGTCCCTGATGCCCCATGAAAGCCTGGGCCAGCACCACTACCGCCAGCAATTGTTTCATAGTTTTGAAAGTGGTCATTACCCCAAACAAAATTATTCATTGTAGCCTGAGATCCTGCTATAACCCCCAATGCTCCAAAAAGACAGTCACAGATATTTTGGCTAACCTCTGTATTTCCAGCTATCACTGCAGCCGGATACTTGGGGTTGATCATTGAACCCTCTGGTGCAATAATTTTGAGAGGTTTTAAGCAGCCTTCATTTAAGGGAATTTCGGCACCAACAAGTGTACGAAATACATATAAAACAACAGCATTACATATAGAACGCGGTGCATTGTAATTATTAGGACCCTGGAGAGAAGTCCCAGTAAAATCTACTTCTGCGGTACCCTCACGGGCATTAACCCTAACCTGAACTTCAATTTTTTGTCCAAAATCCATTGGATATGTAAAACTTCCATTCTTTAATTTTCCAACAACTTGCCGCACAGAAGCCTCAGCATTATCTTGCACATGATTCATATAAGCTTGGACAGTTTTAATGCCAAAGTTTTTGATCATTTGAGTAACTTCTCGAATTCCTGTTTCGTTCGCAGCTAGTTGTGCCTCTAAGTCCTTAATATTTTGATCAATATTTCTGCAAGGGTAAAGCCCTGACCTAAGTAGTTCTCGAGTCTCTTCAGCTCTAAAATTCCCTTGGTCAACAATTTTAAAATTGTCAATTACAACACCTTCTTCTTCAATACTCTTACTATCAGGAGGTGCTGAGCCAGGAGTTCTACCACCAATGTCAGCGTGATGTCCTCTAGATCCGACAAAAAATAATATTTTGTCGACCTGCTCATTGAAAACTGGGGTTATGACAGTAACGTCGGGCAAATGAGTCCCCCCATTAAATGGTGCGTTTAATACAAACGAATCTCCCGGTTTTATTTTTCCGTAGTTAAGCTCAGCTACTTTACGTACCGCGTCCGACATTGACCCAAGGTGCACTGGCACATGCGGTGCATTTGCAACCAAGTTTCCAGAAGCATCAAAAAGTGCACATGAGAAGTCTAACCTTTCTTTTATATTAACTGAGTAAGCGGTATTTTGTAGAGTTGACCCCATTTGCTCTGCAATCGACATAAAAAGATTATTAAATACCTCAAGCATAATTGGATTGACTTTCGTACCCAAAGCAAGCTCACTTTCTCTCTCTTTAAGTCGTTGTAAAATTAAATTTCCAAATTTATCTACAAAACCCTCCCAACCATCTTCAACAACTGTCGTCCCAGTTTTCTCCATAACCACTGAAGGTCCCTTTAAGATCTGACCAGAAACCAACAATTCTCGATTGTATAAGGGAATTTCACCATAACCACTTAATGAAATTTGGGATATGGCTTTCGATTCATTTTTATTCCCCAAACTTACTTGGTCAACATAACTATTATTTTTACCGATGGCTTCTACGGTTAACATATCAATAATTAAGTCATCCACTGGAGATGCAAATCCAAACCTTATTTGATGATTTTTTTTAAACTCCATTAACATTTTTTTTGAAGAGTCAAAGTTTACTTCAATATTTTGATGAGAGCCTGAGTATTTTAAATAAGCTGTTTTGATCACATTAATTTCTTTTCTGGGTACGCCTTGATTAACCACTTCTTCTATCGCCTCGTTAGACAGTTTTTTTATGATTAAACCAGCTTTTAATGTTTCCCTTAAGTCTTGATTGAAATGTTGCTCTTTTAACACCCGTATATCAGCCAAACCCATTCCAAAAGCCGACAAAACTCCCGAATAAGGGTGTAAAAAAACTGTGCTCATGCTTAGAGCGTCTGCAACTGCACATGCATGCTGTCCACCTGCTCCACCAAAGCAATTTAATGTATATTCTGTAATATTATATCCTCGATCTACACTAATTTTCTTTATCGCACGTGCCATATTTTGAACAGCAATTCTAAGAAAACCAACGGCTGTCTCTTCAGGACTTAAGGGGCCTATCCCCGTCTCAGCTGATATAGAATCTGCTAACTCTTTAAATTTTTTTATAACAATTTCTTTATCCAAAGGCTCATCTGCAGTTGGACCAAATATCTTAGGGAAATATTTTGGATTAATCTTTCCTAAAACTACATTACAATCAGTCACGGTTAAGGGGCCACCGCGACGATAACAGGCAGGCCCTGGATTAGCACCAGCACTATCAGGGCCAACTTGGTACCTACCGTCTTGAAAAGAAAGAATAGAGCCACCACCCGCAGCAACAGTATGTATGTTCATCATTGGAGCACGCATTCTAACACCAGCAATTTCTGTTTCAAAAGATCTTTCATAATGACCTGAAAAATGGCAAACATCAGTAGAAGTTCCGCCCATATCAAAACCTATTAGTTTCTTAAATCCAGCTACCTCGCCTGTCTTCACCATTCCAACGACACCACCAGCAGGACCAGACAAAATAGCATCTCTACCCTGGAAACTACCAGAATCAACTAACCCACCAGAACTCTGCATAAAAAATAAACTCTTTACTCCTCCTTTATCTGCCTTTAATTCTTCTGAAACTTGATTAATATATCTCCTCAAGATAGGGGAGAGATAAGCATCAACCACGGTTGTGTCCCCTCTGCTCACAAGCTTTATAAGCCTGGAAGTACCAGAACTAGTTGAAATCTGCGTGTAACCAACTTCTCGTGCTATTTCAGCCACCCTATCCTCATGGCTGGAATTTAAGTAAGAATGTATAAACGCTATAGCAACAGATCTAAATCCAAGTTTAAAGCTTGAAAGGAGGACACTGCGTGCTAACTGTTCGTCTAATCTTGTAATTTCCAAGCCTTTAGAATCCAATCGACCAGGAATTTCTACTACATCCTCATAGATAGCTGACTGTTTTTTTATTTCTAAGTCAAAAAGTTTTGGTCTATTTTGATATCCAACTCTCAGAAGATCCTTTAAGCCCTCATTTATAAGAAGAACAGTTCGATCTCCTTTACGTTCTAGTAATGCGTTAGTGGCAACTGTAGTGCCCATTTTTACTGAATCTATCATATCCTCCGGTATTGGATCTGTCTCAGTTAACTCTAAAAGTAAGCGTATCCCCTGGACCGCTGCATCTTTATATTGCTCTGGATTCTCAGATAATAACTTTAAGGTCTTAAGCGTACCGTTCGGACTATGCCCCACTACATCGGTAAAAGTACCACCACGATCAATCCAGAAATCCCATTTTTTCTTACTCATGTAACCTTAAGTCCTTTTAATAATGTAATTGGAGATATTTAATTCTATCAGGTAACAGTTGTGGTACAACCAAGTATCACCTTTTTGTTCACTCAAAAATTTTATTTATGAATATATCATGCTGATATGTCTAATTATGAACCCAAACACTGTATTAGCTTTCTTTAATAATTTATGCAGCATTACTTACTATCCTTAAAAAACCGTTTAGCAGCTGTCCAAATTTTAACTCATTTTCAAGAACTTGATAATTAATTAAATTCGGCTATCATCAAAGGCTATAATATAAATTTTCTATACAAAAAGATAAGTTAAATTTAGCTTAAGGAAACAGACCATATCTAAGTACAGAACAAGTCCACTCCCTTCTTGTTAAATTAATCAACATCGAGTTTACTTTGAGTAAAAATAAAACTGAAATTCTTGTTAATAAAGATATTAGGCAAGTTGGAGCACTTTGCTTTCAAATTATTCCTAACGAAAACCCAAAAGTTCTTTTAATAACCAGTCGACGGTCTCAACGCTGGATCATTCCTAAAGGGTGGCCAATTAAAGGTCTAAAATCTTACAAAGTGGCCGAACAAGAAGCTTTTGAAGAAGCTGGCGCCTCGGGTACAGCATTTGACTTCTGTCTAGGGAGTTACTCATATATAAAAAAATTAGATCAAGGCCTAAGGAAATGTGTTGTTTATGTTTATCCTCTTAAAGTAGAAAACCTAATATCAGATTATGACGAAGCACATGAAAGATCCCGAAAATGGGTTAATATAAGTAATGCTACAGAATTGTTATCAGAACCAGAGTTAAAAGATATTCTAAAAAACTTTAAACCAAAATTATTATTAAATGCAAAGTATTTGAGACAATAATTAAAAATAATTGGGCCTTTCTCTTGCATCGTCCAAAATATTTCTTATTTATTGTTAAACTTTATAGGATAGCGAACATAATGATCAAATATGCTTTAGATTGCGAAAATAAGCATAAATTTGAAAGTTGGTTTCAGTCTGCGGAAGCATTCGATAAACTTGTACGTTCCGGACTTCTATGCTGCTCTGTGTGTGGAGTTAATAAAGTTTCAAAGGCAATAATGACTCCCAATATCGGTATTAAAAATAATAGCAAATCCAATTTACCAAAGACTAATAATGAACTTCCGCTTTCAACTCCCTCTACGAAAACAGAAAAAGCAATTAAACAGTTTAGAAAGCATATAGAAAAAAATTCGGAGAATGTCGGACCAAATTTTGCATCTGAAGCCCGAAAAATGCATATTGGAGACGTACCTGAGAGATCAATATACGGGGAATCTACCATCAAAGAAGCTAAAGAGTTGATTGATGATGGAATTTCTGTAGTTCCATTACCGTTCATTCCAAGTAAAAAAACTAATTGAGCTTTAGTCAAATGAGCAACATATCGTGAATTTTTTAAAAATTCTTTGTCACAAATATTCTATTACTTGCCCTTTTTTCTCTTAAGATTTATTCAACCGTCTGATAAAACAACTGTATGAGAATTAAATGCCTCTTTTAGTTATGAAATTTGGCGGCACTTCACTAGCCACGATCGAGTTAATTAAAAAAGCTGCAGAGCGCGTTAAAGTTGAGGTTTCCCGCGGTTATGAAGTAATAGTTATCGTCTCTGCGATGTCAGGAAAAACGAATGAACTTATTGGTTGGGTAAATAAGACGTCCTCAATTTATGATGCCCGAGAATATGACGCGATAGTTTCATCAGGAGAGCAGGTTACAGCTGGACTTTTGGCTTTAGTACTTCAGAATCTGGATATCCCAGCAAGAAGTTGGCAGGGGTGGCAAGTCCCATTAAAAACGTCAAGTAATCATAGTTCCGCGAGAATAGAGGAAATTCCCACCCAAAACTTAAGGGCAAAATTCAAAGAAGGTATGAAGGTTGCTGTCGTTGCAGGTTTTCAAGGGCTCTCTTTGGACAATAGAGTCACAACACTTGGCCGTGGCGGCTCGGACACCACAGCAGTTGCTTTTGCAGCAGCGTTTGGTGCAGAGCAATGCGATATATATACTGACGTGGATGGTATTTACACTACAGACCCTAGAGTCTGCGGAAAGGCGCGGAAATTAAATCAAATATCGTTTGAAGAAATGTTAGAGTTAGCTTCGCAGGGCGCAAAAGTTCTTCAAACAAGATCAGTTGAGTTAGCTATGCGCTTTAATGTTAGAGTGCGAGTCTTATCAAGCTTTGATCCAAGTCCAGACCAGTCTGGAACCATAGTATGCAAGGAGGAAGACGTTGTGGAAAAAAATGTAGTAGCAGGGGTAGCTTTTTCACGTGACGAAGCAAAAATGACTTTGATCTCAGTCTCTGACAAGCCAGGAATAGCAGCAGCAATATTTGGACCTCTTTCTGAAGCAGGAGTTAATGTAGATATGATAGTACAAAATATCTCAGATGACGGTTTAACCGATATGACCTTCTCCTGTCCCACCCAAGATGTCGACAGGGCTAAGAATGCGCTTATAGAACATAGGGTATCTGGACAAATACACTTTGAAGACTTAGTTGCGGATACTGAGGTTGCAAAAGTATCCGTCGTTGGAATAGGGATGAGATCTCATGCTGGTGTAGCAGCTCAAATGTTCAATACCCTTAAAGATGAAAATATAAATATCAAAGTTATTACAACTTCTGAAATAAAAATTTCTGTTTTAATAGATAGAAAATACTTAGAACTGGCAGTTCAAGCACTTCACAACACTTTTAAACTTGAAAAACAAGTTTAAAAGTGTTGAGGCAATCTTTTTCTGATGTAAAGCTTTTGCAAATAGAAAGACTAGTTCTAGTTTATCTAAAAAATATATTAAGTTCCAATTTTTAAACAGATTTAATGCCATTTTAAAATGTAATTATTCTATCCTCAAGATCACACCAGGATTCATAATACCTTTTGGGTCTAGTGCACCTTTTATTGATTTCATTAACTCTAATTTTGTCGGATCTGAATAAAAGCTCAATTCATTTGTCTTTAAACGCCCTATACCATGTTCTGCTGAAAATGAACCATCCATGTTACTAACGATATCATATAATATTTTTTTTACTTTTTTTCGATCATGATCTCTATCAGATCTAGATTCTCCAGGAAGGGGGAAAACGTTATAATGGATATTCCCATCCCCAACATGTCCAAAACAATTAATTCTAAACTCTCCAATCTCCGATAGTCTTTGCTCTGCCCGAGAAATAAATTCTGGAATCATACCGATAGGAACTGATAAATCAGACGAAGAAATAGCTCCTGTACGGTGGTTAGCTTCGGGGATACTTTCTCTGACTTTCCAAAAATCATCTCTTTGCTGTATGGACTGAGATATCACTCCATCCATTACCAGGTCTCGATCATAGGCATCTTCAAAAAGCATTTCCAAGACCTCTTGAGACAATGTGCCTTCATGACAACCAACATCTAATAATACCATCCACTGCGGCTCGTATGAAAATGGTAAGATCACGTCAGGCCCAACTTCTTTTAAAAACTGCAAGCCTACAGAACTTATCAACTCAAATGCTGATAGATCGGTTCCCAATCTATCTCTACAAAGTGAGAATAACTCAATTGCAGCTCTAGGGTCCTTAACCACAAAGAAAGCTGAAGCTTCATTTTTTGGTTTAGGAAATAATTTTAAACTAGCGGCAGTTATAATACCTAAAGTGCCCTCCGAACCAATAAAAAGGTTATTTAGATCATACCCTGTATTATCTTTTCTTAACCGGGAAAGGCCATTAAATATGCGACCATCAGGCAAGACAGCCTCAATTCCCAAACACAAATCACGAGTATTTCCATACCTTACGACATTTACACCTCCGGCATTTGTCGCTAAATTTCCTCCTATCCTAGCAGACCCCTCTGAGGCTAAAGAGAGTGGAAATATTCGTTCAGATGAGTTTGCCAGATCCTGTATATCTTTTAGAATTACGCCTGCTTCGGCTATCATTATGTTTTCAGACAACCAGACATCTCTCACCTTATTCATCCGCTCTAAAGATAATATAACTGGTTTCGGACCATCCGGCATAATTTGCCCACCGACTAGGCCTGTCCCTCCTCCATAAGGAACTATGCCAATATTATGCTCTGAGCAAATTCTAACTATTCGAGCCACATCATTCGTATTGTCAGGTGTTAATAATAAACCCTCTATCCCAAAATGACGGCCACGCGGCTCTTCTAAATATGAGTTAGTTAATTCCCGAAACACGCTTTCAGGAAGGCATTCCCTAAGCTTTGCCTCTATTATATTTGATACTGGTTTTATCATGACGAAAACTTCATATTAGATTATTGAATTAGTCAACAAGATGTTCTTAATTTTCATTTAATATACCAATGACAAAAGACATCAAATAAATTACTGTTCTTTTCCTATTAAAGTCTTACCTCGACGGTCAGATCGAAGGCAAGCGTATAAGACATGATTGCGCCAACGTCCATTTATTTGAAGGTAACTTTGAGCAACACCTTCATACTTAAATCCTGATTTCTCCAATACACTCCTTGAAGCTAAATTATCTGGTAGGCATGCAGCTTCTATCCTACTCAGGTCTATAGAATTAAACGCGTAGTATACTAATGCTTCAATAGCCTCTCGCATAAAACCATTTCTAGCGTAGCTTTTTCCAATCCAGTACCCAAGCGTTCCCACCTGTGCAGGTCCCCTTCTAATATTATCTAAGGTAATTGCTCCCAAAATTTTTCCGGTAGAACGCAATATCATAAATACAGGAACAGCAGTACCATCTCCAACTGCTTTTTGAGACCAATAAACTCGATTATTGAAGTTTTTTTTAGATAAATGATCAATAGACCAAGAGGGCTCCCAAGGTTCTAAAAATTCAATACTCTCTTCTCTAAGCATAGCCCAGGACTTGAAATCACTTTGCACTGGAAGTCTAAGTGACATACGCTCAGTTTCAATAATAAGCTTGCGATTCAAGCCTAGCATTATTGAGACAATCGGTCTTTAATATCTTGAAGACTACGGGATCTTTTTACTGGGCCATAAGTTGCCATGGCAACTTTCTTGTTTAAAGTTAGTTCTTGAGAAAAATTTCGCACCTGATCTAGACACACATTATCAATTTTTCTGATAGTTTCTTTAAGTTTTGGAACTTTCCCCCAAATACCTACTAACCTAGCCAAGCGTTCAGCACGTGCTGAAGAGCTTTCTAGACCCATTAAAAGTCCGGCTTTCATTTGGGCTCGAGCACGAGTTACTTCTGATTCTGACAAATCTACAGAAGCTCGTTTTAACTCATCAATTATAATGTCTGAAAGATCTTTAACCGAATCTTCAGACGTGCCAGCGTAGATAGTCATTAAACCAGTATCAGAATATGCGCCTAACTGAGAAAAGATAGAATAACACAATCCACGCTTTTCTCTGACTTCCTGAAAGAGTCTCGATGACATGCCTCCACCGAAAGCACTCGAAAAGATTTGCGCAGCAAAAAAATCATCGTGTCTATACCCACAGCCTTCAAAAGCTAGTGCATAATGTGCTTGTTCCAACTTTTTAACCACTTTTTTACTACCAGTTGAAAACTTTGCGGGAATCGTAGGTGTGGAATCTACTCTAGACAGGTGACCAAATATATTCTCTGCTAAACGTACTATTTGATCGTGATCAACTGCACCAACAGCGGATAGAATTAGTCTATCGGGACTATAATGTTGTTTAATAAATTTAGACAAATCACCTTTTGTGAATTGTGAAATTTTTTCACTTGGGCCCAGTATAGTCCTACCAAATGGTTGATCAGGGTATGCCGAGTCCTGCAACCAATCAAAAATTACATCGTCAGGTGTATCTAGCGACATTCCGATTTCTTGTAAGATAACACCTCGTTCAACTTCAATTTCATTTTTATCAAAAAGTGGATTCAGAACGATGTCCCCTATTACCTCCAAAGCCAGGTTAACGTCATTTTTTAATACTCTCGCATAATAAGCCGTAACTTCTTTACTAGTATAAGCATTTATATATCCACCAACGTCTTCTATCTGTTCAGCAATTTCTAAAGCCGTTCTTTTTCGTGTTCCCTTAAATGCCATATGTTCTAAAAAATGAGCAATCCCATTTTGTTCAGTGGTCTCATGTCGACCACCAGCATTTACCCAAATCCCAACAGTAGCACTCTCCAATCCCGGCATATTCTCCGTAACAACCCGAAACCCATTCGAAAAAGTATGTAACGTTTCAGTCATATTTTAAATCCTTTCAAGAACAACGCTCTTAATTGCATCAAGACTATTTGGTAATTCAGTTATACGCTCCTTCTTATTAAATAAATTAGATAAGTTCTTTGGCATAACAGGTCTTTTCCCAGTAGAGCTTTCATAAGCTTCAAAGAATTTTGCTGGATGAGCAGTAGCCAAAGTAATCATTGGTTCGTCACACATATTATCTTCTGCTACTTTTAGACCAACAGCTGTGTGAGGACAAACTTCAACCTTATATTTTTTCAAAGCGTTATTTATTGTTTCAGATGTCTCATCTTCACTAACCTTTCCTGAAGAGTAATGGGCAAGTAAATTAATAAGCGTCGATTCTTGAATTTTAAAACTTCCAGTATGTGCAAAGTCTGCAAAGAGTTGACTAACTTTACTCGAATCACATGAAAGCGCATAGTATATGGCGCGTTCAAAATTTGAACTTACTTGAATATCCATAGAGGGACTCATTGATGGATTAACTATACCCCTAGCATATTCACCAGATGTTAAAGCATTATGAAGAATATCATTCTGATTAGTAGCTATAATGAGCTTGGATATGGGTAATCCTATTTTTTTTGCTATATATCCCGCAAAGATATCACCAAAATTTCCCGTTGGAACTGTAAAACGTACTTTTTTACCGTCAAGGTTAAGAGAAGAGTATGAAGAAAAATAGTATACTATCTGAGCCATTATTCTTGCCCAATTTATAGAATTAACTCCCGATAAATTAACCTGGTCACGAAATTTCAGATCATTAAAAAGGTCTTTCAAAGCTTTCTGACAATCATCAAAATCACCATCAATTGAAATTGCATGTACATTTGTAGCTGAAGGAGTTGACATTTGACGTCTTTGGACTTCAGAAACGCGCCCACGTGGATACAATATAAATACATCCACAGCCTCTAAACCTTTAAATGCCTCGATTGCAGCTGATCCCGTATCACCAGACGTCGCACCGATGATAGTAACTCTTTTTCCTGTTTTTTTAAGAGAAGCTCGGAATAGCTGTCCTATTAATTGCATGGCAAAATCTTTGAATGCCAATGTTGGACCGTGGTAAAGCTCTAGTAAGTAGTGCTTTTCTGAAAGTTGCCTAAGAGGCGCTTTAGAATGATGAATAAAATTAGAGTAAGACTGATGAATTATATTTTTAAACTCTACTTCTTCGAACACTTCCCCAACAAAAGGCTTCATTATCTTAAAAGCAATTTCCTCATAGGACAAATGACCTAGAGAACTAATAAATTTCGAATCAAATTTAGGTAATGCCTTGGGCACATAAAGCCCACCATCTCTTGCTAACCCAGCAAGCATTGCTTCTTCAAAGTTTAACTCTGGTGCTGCCCCTCTTGTTGAAATATATTGCATATTAATCTCTCAATTTCTTTTTGGTATATCTAATACGCCAAACCAGATAGAGTGTCATCCCTGCCCAGACTAAAGCCAACGAAAACCATGTTAATGCATATTGAAAATGATTATTTGGGATGCGCTCTGGAGTAATAGGCAAAATAATCACCTCTGGCCTTTGTGGAGAAATACTCTTTGCAACAATCATAACAGGATCAGTACCAAGTTTTTTTGCAATTTCGGCAACATCTCTTGCAAACCAAATTCCCTTCGTGAAATCCGGTTTTGGTGTAAAGCTATCAATCTCATCGGGCCAGTAAAGGTTTCCTATAACATCAGCCTGCCAAGACTTGCTTAGGTTACCTTTAGCATTCAATGGTATAAATCCCTGATCTAAAAGTACTTTCCGAGTCCCTAGATCAAAGGCACTTATTACTCGATACCCTGGACCTTTATATTTGATAGAAATTAAAACATGAATTTCTGAGTTCAAAATTTTACCGTTAGTGACAACAGGCATGTACTGGTTTTTTTCTTTACTTTCATTGCCAGGAAGCTCTCTAGGTGTGGCTGTAGTTGTTAACTCGATCTCACTTAAAATATTTTGCTTCCAAGATAATCGTTGGATCTGCCACGAGCCCAAAGCTATTAGGATGAGAACACCCCCAAATCCAAAAATAAAAGGTGAAACAAAGTTCTTCAACACCCGCCCTAACTAAGGTTTCTTTAATAGGTCAAATTACTAAAAGCAGGAAGTTTTTTATCTAACCACCCCAAACATAAACTGCCAAAAATAAAAACAACCAAACTACGTCGACAAAATGCCAATACCAAGCAGCGGCCTCAAACCCAATGTGTCTTTCCGGCGTAAAGTGACCTGCATAAGTTCTGATAAGGCACACTGCTAAAAAAATTGTTCCAATTAAAACATGAAAACCGTGGAATCCAGTAGCCATAAAAAAGTTAGCCCCATATATATTTCCTGAAAAACCAAAAGCAGCATGACTATACTCATAAGCCTGAAAAACTGAAAAAAGAGCTCCGAGTAAAATAGCTAAGATTAGTCCATTCTTAACATCTTTGCGATTATTTTCATGAACAAGCGCATGGTGTGCCCATGTAGCAGCAGCACCTGAACACAATAAAATAAGGGTATTAATAAGTGGTAAATGCCACGGATCAAAAGTTTCTATACCGACAGGAGGCCATACTCCGTCAATTGCTGGTGAGTTTGGGCCCATTGGATACATAGCATGTTTAAAAAAGGACCAAAACCATGCTAGAAAAAACATTACCTCTGACGTGATAAAGAAAATAAAACCATACCGAAGCCCAATTCTTACCACTGGAGTGTGGTCCCCTGCATGGCTTTCGTCTATTACATCTGCCCACCAGCTAAACATAACATAAAGAACTCCGACCAATCCAATTATAGCTAACCAAGGGCTACTTCCGTGGAGCCAAAAAACCAGACCTGAAAACATAGCAAACGCGGAAACAGCCCCTAAGAAGGGGTTCAACGATGGTGATAAAATGTGGTAGTCGTGATTCTTAACATGTGCCATTTTTAATTTCCCTTGTGGGTTTTAGTTTAGTTTTACTTTTTTCGGATTTTCTAACATAATCGCAGCGGATTCAACAATTTCTTGCTGATAAAAAGTATAGCTGAGTGTTATCTGGTTAATAAACTTACCATCCCTATCATTTTCAATATCAGGATTGATGTAAAAGCTTACAGGCATTTGAACTCGTTCACCAGGCGCAAGAAGTTGTTCTTCAAAACAAAAGCAATCAATTTTTGTAAAAAATGAACCTGCTGAAAATGGAAAAACATTATAACTTGCAGTGCCCATTATAGGCTCCGATGTAGGGTTATAAGCTTCATAAAATGCTAGCCCCATCTCACCGATTTTTACATTCATTTCTTTTTGAACTGGCTTGAACTCCCAAGCGAGTGCTCTATCTACAGACCCGTCAAATCTTATTTTTATTTCTCTATCAATAATTATAGTAGATTCCGTGTCAGCAGTAAGAGTAGTTCCGGCAAAACCAGTCACACGGCAAAACCAATCATAGAAAGGAACAGATGCAAAAGCTAATGTTATCATAATCACTACAACGGCAGACAACCCAAACAGCATTTTCTTATTTCTTTGGGCTAACTCCATTTCTATTCTTTACCAACAGGCACTAAGGCTGGCCTTGTAATATGATCAAAAGCTTCAATGTTACCACCGTTAGATACTTTAACAATTGTTAAACCAAATACAATGGATACCAGAGCAACTAATACCAGTCCTAATCCGATGTTTCTTCCCAAACGACGGCGGTGTAACTCATGGGCGGGGCGGAAACTCATAACCAAGCCTCTAAACCAGCTTTTATCCACATAGACTGAAATGCCAAGGCTAAAAAATGTAAAAAAAGGTATGAAAGTGATTGTCTAAAATACTTTCTCTCTTGAATATAATTGTCACTTTTTGCTACTTCTTCATCACGCCTTAATAACGCCCAGGCACCATAAATAAACCTAATATTTAACACAGCTGCTATTACAAAGTATATAAGCCCTCCAACGCTGGTAAAAGATAGTCCCAAAGCCACGGGGGCAAGGAAAAGGCTATACAGTATTATCTTCTTACGCGTTTCAAGTTTTCCATGCGTAACTGTTAGCATGGGGACACCTGCTGCTGTATATTCATCATTCATGAATAGTGCCAACGCCCAGAAATGCGGCGGCGTCCATAAAAAAATTAAAAGAAACATCATTATACTTATATGTGAAATATCACCAGTGGCGACTGTCCATCCTATAAGCGGTGGGAAAGCACCCGCTGCACCCCCAATTACTATGTTTTGAGGTGTCCATCGCTTTAACCACATCGTATAAATTACTACATAGAAAAAAATGGTAAAAGCCAAAACTCCTGCAGCAAGAAAGTTTGATGCTAGACCTAACATTACTACCGAAATAAAAGACAACCACATACCAAAAGATAGTGCTTCTCCAGGTTTTATACGTCCACTAGGAACTGGACGACTTTTGGTTCTTTTCATCACTGAGTCTATATCGTGATCAAACCACATATTTAAAGAACCTGAAGCTCCTCCACCAAGTGCAATAAATAATATAGAAGTAAAAGCAATAAAGGGATGCGTATAACCAGGAGCTATAAAAAGTCCGACAGCCGCAGTAAAGACCACTAAAGACATAACACGTGGCTTTAATAGCGCAAAGTAATCTCCAAACTCTGCTTCGTTTAAATCTATTTGCTGTGTTATTTCACTCATATTTTTCCTATAAAATATACTAGGAATTGATATAGATTAGCTTTAATCAATCGAAGCTAAATTAGTTCGCCTAGGCAATCCGGCATATTCCTCTATAGCTCCATCTAACCAAGCCTCATAACTCTCTTGGCTAACCACCTTTACAGTAATTGGCATATAAGCATGAGATTTTCCACAAAGTTCCGAACACTGACCAAAATAAATTCCTTCTCTTTCGGCTTTAAACCAAAGCTCTGCCAACCTACCTGGAACTCCATCTTGTTTTACACCAAATGCGGGCATACTCCAAGCATGGATAACATCTGCTCCAGTTACCTGAACAACAACTATTTTGTTAACTGGTATAACCAAAGCGGTATCTGTAGCCAACAAGAACTCCTCTTTTGAATACCCAGCAGCTGATAGTTCTGAAACTGTTTCGGGAGTAATTCTATTTTCCCCTGCACCAATCATAAAGCTATCAAATTCAAACTCATGATCTACATACTCATAACTCCAGTACCACTGATTCCCAGTTGCCTTTATTACAATCTCACCTTCTGGAATTTTTTGAGACTTAAAGAGAACAGGAACCGAGAAAGCTCCAATAAATATTAAAATTAAAACAGGAATTAACGTCCAAGCAACTTCAAGCGGCGAGTTATGTGTAAAAGATGCAGGTTTTGGGTTATTTTTCTTACTGAATTTTATAGTTGCGTATAACAATAATCCCGTTACAAAAAGTGTAATAAAGGTAACAATTACTAAAAGAAAATTATCAAGCCATTGTAGATCTCTTGCCATTTCAGTGACCGCAGGCTGGAAGCCTAATGCTTTATTCACTGGTCTCCCTATAATTTCCAAGCCATCTTGAACTGTTTGAGACATCACTGCTTTTCCAGAAAATAACAAAGTAAAAAATAAGGGAATTTTTAAAAATCTCATCCTTGAAATCCTATAATTAAAAAGCGCCATTGCAACACCATAAACTTGCTATATTAATGAGGAGAAAGCATAAAAAGTCCCTCGGGGCAAGCACCTGACCTTGTCTCGCGCTACCATGCCGCAGGCATGTCAGGTAACAGTTTAGAAAGTTCAAATGATTAAAATAAATTGCAACAGTTTCAACCCTTTTAAAACTAATCTTAACCAAGATAAAACAGTAAAAATATTAGAGAGCGCTTTACATGGTGCTGATGACGGAGAGCTATTCTTTGAACGCAGAAAGAGCGAGTCTTTCTTATTACAAGATAATAAGCTTAAAAACTCTAATTACAGCAGTTCACAAGGATTTGGCCTCAGAGTAGTCAAAGAAGAAAAAACTGGTTACGCCCATTCTAACGAAATCTCTGAAACATCAATTCGTAGAGCTGCTGAAACATCAATCAGAGCTGCCAAAGGCAAAGGAGGTAAAAATGATTTAGCTACCTCACCAGTGAAAACTGATAAAATACTTTATTCCAATAACAATCCCATTAATGAATTCAGTTTTTCATATAAAGTTGATCTTCTGCAAGAGATTAACAGCTTTGCTCGTGAACTTGACAATCGCGTAGCTCAAGTATCAATAAATCTGGCTTCATCAATTCAAGAGATATCCATACTCCGCCTGGATACGCCTCTTTTAAACGATAGTCGACCAATGATCCGCCTCAGCGTCTCAGTAATAGTTGATCAGAGCGGCCGCCGTGAAACTGGATCCTCTGGCAGTGGTGGTAGAGAAAACCTAGCTACACTTACAGACTCCAGTCACTGGAAACCATTAGTCAAAGAAGCTTTAAGAATAGCCTTAGTAAACTTAAACTCAAGCCCTGCACCCGCCGGTGTAATGGATGTTGTGCTCGGCCCTGGTTGGCCCGGAATACTACTTCATGAAGCAATAGGGCATGGTTTAGAGGGTGATTTTAATCGAAAAAAAACCAGTGCTTTTTGTAAACTTATGGGTCAAAAAATAGCGGCCAGTGGTGTCACTATCTTGGATGACGGTACAATACCTAACAGGCGCGGTTCATTATCAATAGACGATGAAGGGACTCCAAGTGGAAAAAATACATTGATAGAAGATGGTGTTCTGGTTGGCTATATGCAGGATCGACAAAATGCACGATTAATGAATTCGTTACCAACAGGAAATGGCAGGAGAGAAAATTATGCGCATTCTCCTCTGCCAAGAATGACTAATACCTATATGTTAGCAGGTAAAGACAGCCCTAGTGATATCTTAGCTGAATTACGCAACGGAATCTACGCAGTTGGATTTGGGGGCGGTCAAGTAGATATAACCAATGGAAAATTTGTTTTTTCATGTACAGAAGCATACAAAGTAGAAAATGGGAAAATACTTCACCCAGTTCAGGGAGCAACAATTATAGGCGATGGAGCAACAGCCCTAAAAAATATTCGTGCGATAGGAGATGACCTCAAATTGGATCCAGGGGTTGGCAATTGTGGAAAAGCGGGTCAGTGGGTACCAGTAGGAGTGGGTCAGCCAACTTTAATGATTGGTGGCCTAACAGTTGGAGGTGCTAAAATATAAAAAGGCCCATTAAGATGGGCCTTTAAATTTATCACTTTATAATCTTAGAGATGGGTTACATCATGCCGCCCATGCCGCCCATGCCGCCCATGCCGCCCATGTCAGGCATTCCGCCGCCACCGCCGCCAGCTGAATCTTTGGACGGCTGATCTGCCACCATAGCCTCAGTAGTGATAAGTAGACCAGCAATAGACGCTGCATCTTCTAATGCAGTACGTACTACCTTCGCAGGATCAATAACACCAAATGCAAACATATCACCATATGCTTCAGTTTGAGCATTAAAACCAAAAGAAACATCATTACTCTCTCGTACTTTTCCTGCAACTACAGCGCCATCAACACCCGCATTTTCAGCGATTTGTCTCAAAGGTGCTTCAATTGCCTTGCGCACAATAGAAATGCCTGCTGACTGATCAGCATTGTCACCCTTTAATCCATCAAGAGATTTGGCTGCCTGAACAAAAGCAACACCACCACCAACAACAATTCCTTCTTGAACAGCTGCACGAGTAGCATTCAGAGCATCATCAACGCGATCTTTCCGCTCTTTTACTTCTACTTCTGTCATGCCACCCACTCTAATAATGGCAACACCTCCAGCTAATTTAGCAACTCTCTCCTGAAGTTTTTCTTTATCGTAATCAGAAGTTGTCTCTTCAACTTGAGCACGAATTTGGCTAACTCTGGCTTCGATCTCTGCCTTGTCACCAGAACCATCCACAATAGTCGTCTCATCTTTTGTGATGGACACCCGCTTGGAATTTCCAAGCATCTCCATTGTAACTGACTCTAACTTCATACCTAGATCTTCAGAAATAACCTGACCGCCTGTCAAGATTGCGATATCTTGCAACATTGCTTTACGACGATCTCCAAATCCAGGAGCTTTCACCGCTGCAATCTTCAATCCACCGCGCAGTTTATTAACCACTAGAGTTGCAAGAGCTTCGCCTTCAACATCCTCAGCAATAATAAGTAAAGGTTTTCCAGACTGGATTACCGCTTCTAAAAGTGGAACCATAGGCTGTAAAGATGACAACTTCTTTTCGAAGAGTAAAACATATACATCTTCTAACTCTGTAGTCATTTTTTCTGGATTAGTTACAAAATATGGACTTAAGTAACCCCTATCGAACTGCATTCCCTCGACTACATCAGTCTCAGTTTCTAGACCTTTGTTTTCTTCAACGGTGATAACGCCTTCATTTCCAACTTTTTGCATTGCACCAGCGATTTGTTGACCTATGTCAGCTTCACCATTTGCAGAAATCGTGCCTACTTGAGCAACTTCATCACTATCTTTTACTTCACGAGATGCTTTCTTTATAGATTCTACAACATTCGACGTTGCAAGATCTATGCCACGTTTTAAATCCATCGGATTCATTCCTGCTGCAACTAACTTTAGTCCCTCTTTAACAATAGCCTGAGCTAATATTGTTGCTGTAGTAGTTCCATCACCCGCTTCATCGTTCGTGCGTTGGGCAACTTCTTTAATCATCTGTGCACCCATATTTTCGAACTTATCTTCAAGTTCGATTTCTTTCGCCACTGAAACACCATCTTTAGTAATGCGAGGTGCTCCGAATGATTTGTCTAAAACAACATTTCGTCCTTTTGGACCTAGCGTTATCCTTACGGCATCCGCTAACTTGTTTATGCCTCGCAACATTTTGTCGCGTGCATCTGTATTAAATTTGACTTCTTTCGCAGCCATTTTTTAAGCTCCTAATTAAATTAAAGGTGATACGATTTATGACAAAATGCCTAAAATATCGCTCTCTTTCATGATTAATAGTTCTTCACCATCAACCGTTACTTCTGTACCTGACCACTTACCAAACAGGACTTTATCTCCTACTGATACTGCCATCTCAATTAGCTCTCCGCTATCTTTGCGAGAACCTTCACCAGCAGATACAATCTCTCCCTCTGCAGGTTTTTCTTTTGCACTGTCAGGGATTATAAGTCCTCCAGCAGTCTTCTCTTCGCTTTCTACGCGCCTTACTAGCACGCGGTCATGAAGTGGTTTTAATGCCATTTTAGTAGCTCCTTAGCTCACAGTTTCTATTAATTTTCCATATTCGGAAATTTAGCACTCTCATCGTAAGAGTGCCAACAGACTTCAGATAGGTATGGCCAATGAAAGTGTCAAGTGCTGAACTGATAGAATTATTATTTTATTCGATAGTAGCTCTTTCTTTATAGCATTCATAATTAAGTTAATTAAAATAGATAGCAGATATTATACAACTTAATTTCTAAATAATGGAATAAAGGTATAGCTCTTTTAATCAAATTACAGATAAATTACATCAATGAAATATATGATAATTAATGGACTAATCATGACTTTACACAACCAAACATAAAAGCTATAAGCACGTCGATTTTAAACTCTAAATAGGGTTTTTAAATAATAAAATAAACTGTTTTAACAAAAGGATTCAATCCATGCTTTCATCTGCAATGTTACCAATAGGCCTCGGCGTTCTTGGTATGATAGCTGCTCTTTTAACTTACATAAAAATTCTTCAAAGTTCCGGAGGCGCTGGACGAGTAAAAGAAATTGCCGATGAAATTCATCTTGGCGCTATGGTTTTCATGGCCGCAGAATATAAACGTCTCGCGATTTTTTGTTTGGTATGTATTGTTGCACTTTACTTTAGTCTTGGAGCCGGAACAGCAATTGCTTTTTTCTTAGGAGCGGCATGTTCAGGTGTTGCGGGATATATTGGAATGTATACGGCAACCCGTGCAAATGTTAGAACAGCAGTAGCCGCAAATACCAGTGGCGCTTCTGCAGCCTTGAATATAGCTTTTTCTGGTGGCTCAATAATGGGATTAACAGTAGCCTCCGTTGGCCTTCTGGGTGTAGGTATTTTATATCATTATATGGCAGGAAGTGTAGAAACAATTCACTCAATAGAGGGATTCGCAATGGGCGCCTCTTCTGTAGCACTATTTAGTCGTGTTGGTGGTGGAATTTTTACGAAAAGTGCTGATGTCGGTGCTGATTTGGTCGGCAAAGTAGAAGCAGGTATTCCTGAAGATGATCCTCGAAATCCTGCTGTAATTGCAGATAACGTTGGAGACAATGTCGGTGATGTAGCCGGGATGGGGTCAGATATTTTTGAGAGTTATTGTGGTTCTATGATTGCGTCTATTGCTTTGGCAGCGTCCATGTCATTAGTAGATGTAAACCATCTTGGTGGCGATAGGAGTGCTCTTCAATTTATGCCTTTAGCTCTTGCTTCCTTAGGACTTATTTGTTCGCTTGCAGGAATTCTTTCCGTTAGATTGTTTGCAAACAAAAGCCCAGATGTTGCCCTTCGTTTTGGAACAATAGGTTCTGCAGTTCTATTCATTGTTTTAGCTTATTTCTTGGTAGCCAATGCAGGCGTATCTGCAGGCGTATGGCAAGCAGTTCTAGTTGGCGCAGTCGGCGGCATAATTGTAGGTCTGATTACGGAATACTATACTGGAGGCCCTCCAGTACGGAAAATTGCCAAGGACGGAGAAACTGGCCCAGCCACAGTTATGATATCTGGTTTAGCAGTAGGAATGGAATCTGTTGCTCTTCCGGTATTAACTATTGCCGCTATCATATTTTTTGCCAACTTATCAGCAGGTCTGTACGGAGTAGGAATGGCTGCTGTTGGAATGCTAAGTACTGTGGGAATTACTATGGCTATTGACGCATATGGTCCAGTAGCTGACAATGCAGGTGGCATTGCAGAGATGGCTGAAATGGGTCCAGAAACTAGAGAAATTACAGATGGGCTTGATGAAGTTGGTAACACTACAGCTGCAATTGGTAAGGGTTTTGCTATTTCGGCAGCAGCACTAGCTGCTTTGGCATTGATCAGCGCTTACATCGAGAAAATTGCTGTAAGATGGGAAGCATTAAATCCAGGAAAAGACTTTACATTAGCGATAAATGATCCCCTGGTATTATGTGGAATGTTCATAGGTGGAATATTTCCATTCTTAGTGAGTTCTATGACAATGAGAGCAGTAGGAGATGCTGCTTTTGAAATGATTGAAGAAGTACGTCGTCAGTTCAGGGAGATTCCTGGCTTGTTAGAAGGTAACGCTAAACCAGATACGGCGCGTTGTGTAGATATAGCAACTAGAGCAGCACTACGAAAAATGATAGTTCCTGGCGCACTTGCTGTCCTCGCACCAGTTGTAATCGGTTTTGGTCTTGGTGCTGAAGCGTTAGGTGGTATGCTAGCTGGAGCACTTATATGTTGTGTTATGATGGCTTTGATGATGGCAAACGCAGGCGGAGCCTGGGATAATGCTAAAAAATACGTCGAGAAAGGTAATTTGGGCGGAAAGGGCTCTGATGTCCATAAAGCCGCAGTAGTAGGTGATACCGTTGGTGATCCGATGAAAGATACGTCTGGGCCAGCAATGAACATTTTAATAAATGTAATGGCAATTGTTAGCCTAGTGATAGCTCCATTATTAATTTTGTAATTTATCAAAATTGATTATTATAAGTTTTAAAATGACCCATTAGATTGGGTCATTTTTTTTATATAACTAAATGTCAAAAATAAAAAAATTCCTTGAGGTTAATTACTTAATGACCAAAATAATCAATAATCTATCAGCAATCTCTAATCAGTATAAAGCACTATTCGTAGATCTTTGGGGGTGTTTACACGACGGATATAAACCATTTTTAGAGGCAGTACACGCTCTTCAAACCTACAGAGCTAATGGAGGTCTAGTAATTCTAGTAACCAACGCACCAAGACATAGTAGTAGCGTTGAACAGCAGATTAAAAAAATTGGTATTGAACCCTCTAGCTGGGATGCGATAGCCACGTCAGGAGACTCTGCTCGACATGCAATGTTCTCTGGGGTAGTGGGAAGAAAAATATACTTTATAGGCCAACCTCATGATATGAATTTCTTTGATCTACCTCTATCTGAAGAGAAATTTGAAAGCATAACCTTGGTTCCTCTAAAAGAAGCAACCGGGATAGTGTGTTGCGGCCCATTCGATCCTTTGATCTCTCCAGACGAAAATTTAAGTGATTTTGAGTACGCTAAAGAAAAAGGGCTTAAACTACTCTGTGCTAATCCAGATATAGTAGTTGACAGAGGTGATACCAGAGAGTGGTGCGCTGGCGCACTTGCTGCTCAATATACAAAAATGGGAGGTAAGAGTTTATATTTTGGAAAACCACATAAACCAATTTATAATCTAGCTCGTCTTCATCTTAAAAACATAGATAACAGTATATTAGATGATGAAATTTTATGTATAGGGGATGGAATCTCGACCGATATAAAGGGTGCTATTGACGAAAAATTAGACTCTCTTTTCATATCTGGTGGACTTGCAGCAGTTGAAACAGGAACTAATGTTAAACCAGACAAAAAATTATTAAAAAAATATTTAGAAGTTACAAAATCTAACCCAACATGGGTAATCGGAAGACTCAATTAAAAATAAATCTGCAATAATTAGACAAATCAAAGTATATACAGTCTTGCACAGTGTCTTTAACGAGTTTACGTAATTTTATGAGAATTTTTACAAACTATAACATAGCTGATGAACGCGATAGAAACGCCTCTATTGCTATAGGTAATTTTGATGGGGTTCACCTCGGTCATCAATCAATCATAAAATTAGCAAAAAATATGAACCCAGATAGCCAGTTGGGAGTTTTGACTTTTGACCCCCACCCTAGAGAGTTTTTTAGACCTGCAGACACAAATTTTCGATTAATGAATACACAGACTAAAAATAATAGATTAAAAAAGCTAGGTATAAAATTACTATACCAATTAGCTTTCAATCAAAAATTAGCTTCACTAACAGCAAGGGAATTTGCAGAAAAAGTTATTTCAAAAGGCTTAGGAGCCAAAAATGTGGTCGTTGGAGCCGATTTTTGTTTTGGGAAAGAGAGAGCAGGCACAGTCAAAATATTATCAGATTTAGGCTCAGAGCTAGGCTTTACTGTAGGAATCGCTGATATAGTAACAGGGAATGGAGAAATATTATCCTCCACCAATATTCGTAAGTTGCTTTCTAATGGAAACACGCGGGAATCAGCAAAGATGTTAGGACACTGGCACAGAATAGACGGTAAGGTAATCTTAGGGGATCAAAGAGGTCGAGAGCTAGGTTATCCTACAGCAAATATCTCCCTAGAAGGACTGCATATGCCTAAACTTGGAGTTTATGCCGTGCTAGTTGATATCTTAAGTGGACCTCATCGCGGCTCTTACAAGGGAGCAGCGTCGATCGGATCCAAGCCAACGTTTGGAGAAAATGTTATAAATTGTGAAACATACATTTTTGATTTTCATGGAGATATTTATGGGGAAAGCATATCAGTCGGATTAGTCGATTTTCTGCGTCCTGAAGAGGCTTTTAAGACTGTGGATGAGCTAGTTATACAGATGAAATTAGACTGTGAAAAAGCATACTTAAAACTAAATAAACTATGAAACGTTCAAATCCAAAAGAGTCTATTTTAAGAGATGAGTTTTGGAATAAATTTTCTTTGGATAAATTAAGTCCGAAGGAATGGGAGGCTTTATGTGACGGTTGCGGCAAATGTTGTCTCCATAAGCTGGAAGACGAAGAAACTGGAGAGATCGAATTCACAAAGGTTTCTTGTAGATTATTAGATAGCCATAGTTGTAAGTGCGGGCAATACGAAACAAGGAAACAATTTGTTCCAGATTGTGTAGTTTTATCTCCAAATAATATAGATGAAGTTTCTTATTGGATGCCTCAAACATGTGCTTACCGTTTGTTGCATGAAGGTAAACCTCTTTATTCTTGGCATCCTTTAATATCTGGTAGCACGGATACTGTTCATCAAGCCGGTATGTCAGTAAGAGAGAAATGTATTCCAGAGTTTGAGGTTCCCGAAGAAGAGTGGGAAGACCATATTATTGACGAGCCGGGAGTATGATCGTTAAAGCGACCGAAATTCAACTGAAAACAATTAAAAATAAAGAAAGTAGAAACAAAATAAATCCGTTTGTCTTTTACAGCTCTTCGATCACTACATATTTGTTCTATAAAAATTTTAACAAGTTAGAGAAATCTGACAACTCTATGTGTATCATTTTAAATGATATTCTTGTCTCTAAAAAATATTAGCTACTAGTCATAGCTATATTTAGAGGTTAAAAGAATGATGACTGAACGACTCGGGAAATGAACATGTCGACACATTCTGAACCGAAAATTATTGCTGGGAATGCTAACCTAGAGCTGGCCAGCGGAATAGTTAAGAGAATGTCTATGCACAGGGGTATGACTACTAAGCTCGTTGATGTCCGGGTAGAGAAATTTACAGATCAAGAGATATTTGTTGAGGTATATGAGAATGTACGTGGCGAAGACATGTTCATAATACAATCGACCTCTAATCCCGCAAATGATAATCTCATGGAGTTATTAATAATTACTGATGCCCTTAAGAGGTCCTCTGCGTCCAGGATAACAGCAGTAATTCCATATTTTGGTTATGCTCGTCAAGACAGAAGAACTAAGGCAAGAACCCCTATTTCAGCAAAACTTGTTTCAAATTTAATTTCGAGAGCAGGTGTTGAAAGAGTGTTAACTATGGATCTTCATGCAACCCAGATTCAGGGCTTTTTCGACATTCCAGTAGATAACTTGTATGCATCGCCACTATTCTCTTTAGACATAAAACATCACTTCAAGGATAAATTAGATAAGATCATGTTAGTTTCTCCAGATGTTGGGGGAGTTGCTCGAGCTAGGGAGTTAGCACAACGACTAGGCGCACCCTTAGCAATAGTTGATAAGCGGCGTGAAAAGCCAGGCGAAGTGTCTGAGATGACACTTATAGGAGATGTTGTTGGAAAAAGTTGTATCCTAGTTGATGATATTTGCGATACAGCAGGAACTTTATGCAAAGCAGCAAGCTTACTTATAGATGCTGGAGCTATAGAGGTGCACGCCTATATAACTCACGGAGTACTAAGCGGTGAAGCGGTAAATAGAATTGAAGCGTCTAGTATGAAACAACTCATAATTACAGATTCAGTAGGGCCAAGTGAAGAGGTTGCTAATTCTAAGAAAATTAGAGTAATCCCGACAGCGCCGATGTTCGCTCAGGCCATCTTAAACATATGGGGTGGGACAAGTGTCTCATCCTTATTTAATGATGATAGTTTAGCACCCGTATATGAAGGTATGTATCCTAGCCTAATTTAGGAAATTTAGATATCAGACAATGCTACTTCTAAATCAGAACAATATTTAGCAGTTGCATCAGATCCTATCTCTTCGTGTTTGAGTTTAGCATCCACAATTAATTTATCTGCTACTGCTCTACTTAAATCGTCTTTAGTAAAGGCTTTCTCCGCCAAAACAGATGTTGTTTCAGCTGAAACTTCTGCAAAACCTCCAGTCACAAAGTATTGCTCTTCTTTATCAGCAGTAAATATATTTATGAACCCTGGTCTTAAAGTTGTTATTATAGGTGCATGATCTGACATAGCAGAAAAATCTCCCTCTGAACCAGGTATATTTATCTCATTAGCTTTGACGGATACCAAGCTCTTTTCAGGCGAAACAAGGTCAAATTGTATTAATTTAGCCATAACTATAACTTTCTAAGCAGCACTAGCCGCCATTTTATTTGCTTTCTCAATAACTTCGTCAATACCGCCCACCATATAAAATGCTCCCTCTGGAAGGTGATCATACTCTCCGGCGACAACAGCCTTAAATGATTGTATTGTCTCTTCTAATGGGACTTGTTTTCCATCTGAACCAGTAAATACCTTAGCAACGTCGAAAGGTTGCGATAAGAATCTCTGAATTTTTCTAGCTCGTGTAACAGTAAGTTTATCTTCTTCACTAAGTTCATCCATACCTAGAATTGCAATAATATCTTGAAGAGATTTATACCTCTGTAGTATTCCTTGAACATCTCTGGCAACATTATAATGCTCTTCCCCTACAATTGAAGGATCCATCAAACGAGAGTTCGAGTCTAGTGGATCAACAGCCGGGTAAATACCAATTTCTGAGATAGCCCGCGAAAGCACTGTAGTTGCGTCGAGGTGAGCAAACGAAGTTGCTGGTGCTGGATCTGTTAAGTCATCTGCGGGTACATAAACCGCTTGGACAGAAGTAATTGAACCTGCTTTGGTTGATGTAATCCGCTCTTGCATTGTTCCCATATCAGTCGCAAGTGTTGGTTGATATCCAACAGCCGACGGAATTCTACCCAAAAGAGCCGAAACCTCTGAACCTGCTTGAGTAAATCGAAAAATATTATCTACAAAGAACAATACATCTGTTCCTGACTGGTCTCTAAATTGCTCGGCAAGAGTGAGACCAGTTAGGGCAACACGCATACGTGCTCCGGGTGGTTCATTCATCTGTCCATAAACAAGAGCAACTTTACTGTCTTCAAGGTTATCTGGAGTTATGACCTTACTTTCAATCATTTCATGATAAAGGTCATTTCCCTCTCTCGTCCGCTCTCCAACTCCTGCAAAAACTGAGAATCCTGAATGTACTTTAGCAATATTGTTTATCAGTTCCATAATTAGAACCGTCTTTCCAACACCCGCACCTCCAAATAAACCAATTTTTCCACCTTTAGCATAGGGCGCTAATAGATCTATAACCTTTATACCAGTCTCTAAAAGAACTGACTCCGTCGCCTGCTCTGAAAAAGCTGGGGCGTCCTGATGAATTGAACGTGTTTCAGTTGCAGCCACAGGCCCACCTTCGTCAACAGGCTCACCCACAACATTCAAGATTCGACCTAGTGTTGCATTTCCAACCGGCACCATAATAGGGCCACCTGTATCAGTCACTTCTTGACCTCGCACCAAACCTTCTGTTGCATCCATAGCCACCGCTCGAACAGTATTTTCACCTAAATGCTGAGCAACTTCTAAAACTAGTTGTTTCCCATTATTTTGTGTAACTATCGAATTTAAAATTGCCGGCAGATTTTCTTCAAATTGTATATCTACAACTGCACCAATAATCTGCGTGATCTTACCTACTGACTTTGTTTTTGCCATCTTAACTTTCTCCAAACCTTAGAGTGCTTCTGCACCCGATATGATTTCTATTAATTCATTGGTGATTACAGCCTGCCTGGAACGGTTATACTGTATTATTAATTTATCGATCATTTCTCCTGCATTTCGTGTCGCACTATCCATTGCTGACATTCTTGCTCCTTGCTCGGATGCGCCATTCTCCAAAAGTGCTCTAAATATTTGTGCCGTAATAGACTGAGGTAATAAATCAATTAAAATTTCTTCTTCAGAGGGTTCATAATCATATGCAGTGGATTCAGTTGAAGCTTGAAAAACTGGCGGAATGAGCTGTTTCTCTGTAGGAATTTGACTCATTACACTCTCAAATTGAGAATAGTAAATTGTGGCTACGTCAAACTCACTATTATCAAACCTATTAAGTATATTTGAGGCGACTTCAACTGCATATGAATAGCTAGCGCCCTTCATTTCAGTTAAATCGACATGCCCTACAAAATATTCACCAAATTCTCTCTTCAGTGAATCTCTACCTTTTTTTCCAACTGTCAATATTTTTACTGACTTACCTTCAGAAATAAGCTTGCTCGCCTTTAATTTGGCAAGCTTTGCAATGTTTGAATTAAAGCCTCCACAAAGGCCTCTTTCTGCAGTCATAACAATCAACAAATGGTTTGTATCAGCTCCAGTTCCAATCAATAGTGGGGGTCCACTGTCGACTCCCATTGAAGCAGTCAATCCCGACATTACTGAATCAAAACGATCTGAATATGGTCTACCTGAAACAGCTGCCTCTTGAGCACGACGTAATTTTGCCGCTGCAACCATTTGCATCGCTTTAGTTATTTTTCGGGTAGATTTAACAGACTCTATCCTATTCTTAAGGTCCTTTAAGCTTGGCAAGGCCTCATCTCCTTCTAAGCGAAATCAGAAGCGAAAGAATCCAAAGCGGATTTTATTTTCTCTTCTGCTTCTCCTTTAATCTTGGGGTCTTCCTCAGTAATATAATCCAACAAATCCTGATGCTTGCTTCTAAGATGTGATAACAAGCCCGATTCAAAACGTCCAACGTCTTTAACAGCAACCTTGTCAAGATACCCCTTAGTACCTGAATAGATAACACACACAATTTCTGCGTTTGAAAGAGGTGAATACTGCGGTTGTTTCATCAACTCAGTAAGACGTGCACCTCGGTTCAAAAGTTGTTGAGTTGCTTCATCTAGATCAGAACCAAATTGAGCAAAAGCAGCCATCTCTCGGTATTGTGCAAGCTCAAGTTTAACTGGTCCAGCAACCGATTTCATAGAATTTGTTTGAGCAGAAGAACCAACCCGCGAAACGGAAAGACCCGTATTAACTGCTGGACGAATACCTTGATAAAATAGCTCTGTTTCTAGAAAAATTTGTCCATCTGTAATAGAAATGACATTAGTTGGAATGAACGCTGATACATCTCCACCTTGCGTTTCAATAACTGGTAGTGCTGTTAACGAGCCTGATCCATTTTCTTCGTTTAGTTTTGAAGATCTCTCTAGAAGACGCGAATGTAAATAAAACACATCTCCTGGGTAGGCTTCTCTACCCGGTGGACGCCTTAAAAGCAATGACATTTGCCTATAAGACACCGCCTGCTTTGACAAATCATCATAAACGATTAAAGCATGCCTTCCATTATCTCTAAAGTGCTCCGCCATGGCTGTGGCTGCATAAGGTGCAAGGAATTGCATTGGAGCTGGGTCTGATGCGGTAGCCGCAACAACGATAGTGTAATTTATAGCACCAGTCTCTTCTAATTTTTTAACCAGCTGAGCAACAGTAGAACGTTTTTGACCGATCGCAACATAAACGCAATATAATTTCTTGCTTTCATCACCTTGTGCGGCGTCATTATAAGATTTTTGATTTAGAATCGCATCTAAAGCTACTGCAGTCTTTCCCGTTTGCCTGTCACCAATTATTAATTCTCTTTGTCCACGTCCAATAGGGATCATCGCATCTACTGATTTTAAACCCGTTGCCATAGGCTCATGAACAGACTTCCTAGGTATTATTCCTGGGGCTTTACTATCTGCCACCCTTCGCTCTGTTGTCTTTATAGGTCCTTTGCCATCTATAGGGTTTCCTAACCCATCAACAACTCTGCCAAGCAACTCGTCACCCGCGGGGACATCAACAATTGAATTTGTACGTTTAACCGTATCGCCTTCTTGAATGTCCCTATCTGATCCAAAGATAACAACTCCGACGTTATCAGTTTCTAGATTTAAAGCCATTCCTTTTATACCACCAGGGAACTCGACCATCTCTCCGGCCTGAACATTATCCAAACCATAAACTCTAGCTATTCCATCTCCGACGGAAAGAACTTTGCCAACTTCATCAACGGTGGATTCTTCCCCAAAATTCTTTATCTGGTCCTTAAGTATTGCTGATATTTCTGCTGCTTGGATAGCCATTAACCAACCTCTTTCATAGTAGTTTGGAGCGAAAGAAGTTTCGCTCTAATTGATGTATCTAACATTCTAGACCCAACTTTAACTATTAAGCCTCCGATGATTTGCTTATCAGTCATAGAATCTAATTTAACTATTTTACCTGTAAATGAACTAAGGATCTCTACAAGTTTTTTATTTTGTTCAATTGTTAACTTTGTGGCACTAATTATCTCTGCGGTTAGTTCACCTTTCTCTTGCGAGATCAGCTTGCTTAATTCAGTGATAAGGTAAGGAACTATAGAGAGCCTCTTTTTTTCAGCCATAAGGCTTAGTACTCCGGTTAAAGCCTTAGATAACCCTAGATTTTTAGCTATTTCTGAAATAGCGCCAATTTGCTCTTTTCTTTTAAGCAAAGGCGAATTTAAGAATATCACAAAATCAGCGTTCTCTGATAAAAGACTATTAATAGTTACAATGTCTTTTTCTAAGGTGACCAAAGCCTTTTGTTCTTTAGAAAGATCAAATGTAGCAGTTGCGTATCTCTTAGCCACCCCTACACATTCTGACGCTGATTCGGACACATTTACCTCTAATTATTATTTATCCACTAAATCTTTAGCACTTTCCCAAAAGTAGCAAACTTAGTAAAAAAGCTAACTACGGTGGCTTACCAAAGCCTAGCAAAAGCCGCAACTGTCAAAAGTCAAAAAATCGAAACAAAAATCATATTTTTATAATATCTTAATACAATCTAAGCATTAGTGCGACCGTTTGAAGCTACTTAACTCATTCTTTAGAGTTCAGTTTTATCTTTTTTGTCAACATTGCGGAGTATTTAGGGGTAATAGGTTGATTTCCCATGGCGCGGAATGGAACTCTTATTTTCAACTTATTACTAATTCGTTTGCTTGCAGGTACCTGCTTTGTTGCTTCCAAAATAATTATCCCTCCAGCTTGTATTGGGAAAATAAATTTCCCAATAGTTTCCAATAACGAAGCAGACTTCAACCAAATTTTTTTGTTCGAAGGGACTGAAAATAATGCACTAAAACTTCTTTTTGGGGTAAATGAGTGCGTTAAGAGCTGTGACTCCAATTGAGATAAAGTATATGCACGACCAGACCCAAACGGTGTCATTTCACTCCTACACCATAGTCCAGTCCTATTTGGCACAATGAACAAAACCTTTCCACCTGGTGATAAGACTCGCCAGCACTCATTAAATAAAGCAGACATGTTTTCACTAAATTCCAAACTGTGAAGGAAAACTATACGATCTGTTGTCCCCGAGGGGAGCGGCCACAGGTTTTCTTCACACAAGACACTAATGTTATCGAAGTTATTTGGCCAATAAATTACCCCTTGTTGCCCTGGCATAAGTAAAGTCAATCTCTCCACCTCAGTCTCAAGAGACCAAATAATCGGGGCTACAAACCCATAACCAACTAAGCTTTTCCCTGCAGTATCTGGCCAAAATTCACGAACAGCTGAACTTATTACATTTTGTACGATATGACCAAGACCAGTCTTCGTATAAAACTTGTATAAATTGTCAACGTCCAGATACATGATGGCTCTAATGTTTCAATAAGTTTATAATTTTATTGTTAACAACAAAATATAGCCCTAATAAATTATATTTTCTACTACTTGATAAAATATATTTTAAAAAAGGACTTGAAGGTTACGAAATAAACACGAATTGTATATTAATATGTTTTTAAAATTACTTAACCCCACTTAAAGCTTCAAAGGAACTAATCTTTTGCCATCATTCTCTGACACTTTAGAAAAAGCCATTCATGTCGCCTTAGCACACTCTAATTCACTCAAACACGAATTGGCTACACTTGAGCACCTTTTGCTTGCCCTAACAGAAGAACCAGACGCAAGCTTGGTGTTACGTGCCTGTAATGTGGATTTAGAAAAGTTAAGGTCATCATTAACCGAGTTCATTACAACAGAGCTTAAAAGCCTAGTGACAGATGTTGAGGGTTCAGAATCTGTACCAACAGCCGCTTTTCAAAGAGTTGTTCAAAGAGCAGCAATTCATGTTCAATCATCCGGACGGAGTGAGGTTACTGGTGCCAATGTACTCGTTGCTCTTTTCGCTGAAAGAGAGTCAAATGCAGTCTATTTCTTACAAGAGCAAGAAATGACTAGGTATGATGCTGTAAATTATATCGCACATGGCTTAGCTAAAGACCCCTCTTTTTCTGATGTTAAACCAGTTGCTGGAACAGAAGATTTAAATAATAGTGAAGAACCTGATCCTACCCAAACAAATGTTAAAAAAGAATCGGCACTTAAAAAGTATTGTGTCGATTTAAATGAAAGGTCTCACGAGGGAGGAATAGATCCATTAATTGGTAGAGATTTAGAAGTCGAGCGGTGTATACAAATATTATGCAGAAGACGGAAAAATAACCCAATACTGGTTGGAGACCCAGGTGTAGGTAAAACAGCTATTGCAGAAGGTCTTGCATATAAAATAGTTTCAAAAGAGGTTCCCAAGGTGTTAGCTAGCGCCATAATATATTCACTCGACATGGGGGTTTTGTTAGCTGGAACACGGTATAGAGGTGATTTTGAAGAACGCCTAAAAGCCGTAATGACAGAATTAGAGGAGCATCCAGATGCTGTTTTATTTATTGATGAGATCCATACTGTAATTGGAGCAGGAGCTACATCAGGGGGCTCAATGGATGCGTCCAATCTTCTCAAACCAGCCCTTCAAGGAGGTCTATTGAGATGCATGGGGTCGACAACATATAAAGAGTACCGTCAACATTTTGAAAAAGATAGAGCACTTAGTCGTCGTTTTCAAAAAATAGATGTAAATGAGCCCTCAATTGAAGACACTATTAAAATTCTTAAAGGTTTAAAATCACATTTTGAGCAACACCATGACATCAAATACTCCTCTGATGCCATAAAAACTGCTGTTGAACTTTCTGCAAGGTATATACACGACAGGAAGCTTCCAGATAAGGCAATTGATGTTATAGACGAAGCCGGCGCTGCCCAACAACTACTAACAGAATCAAAAAAGCGTAAAGTAATAACTGTAAAAGAAATTGAAGGCGTAGTAGCAAAAATTGCAAGAATTCCACCAAAAAGTTTAACAAAAGACGATGCGCAAAATTTACAAGACCTAGAATCTTCACTAAAACGCGTTGTTTTTGGTCAAGACATTGCAATCTCGGCACTTTCATCGGCTATCAAATTATCAAGAGCTGGCCTGAGAGAGCCTGAGAAACCGATTGGAAATTATTTATTCGCGGGGCCCACTGGCGTAGGAAAAACCGAAGTTGCAAAGCAACTCGCTGATACCCTTGGGGTTGAGTTGATTCGCTTCGACATGTCAGAATATATGGAAAAACACGCTATCTCTAGATTGATTGGTGCTCCCCCTGGTTATGTTGGTTTTGATCAAGGCGGCCTTCTTACTGATGGCATTGATCAGCATCCACATTCTGTATTATTGCTTGATGAAATAGAGAAAGCTCACCCTGATGTGTTTAATATCCTTCTTCAAATTATGGATCATGGAAAGTTAACAGACCATAATGGTCGAAAGGTAGACTTCAGAAATACTATTTTGATAATGACCTCAAATGCAGGAGCCTCTGACATGGCAAAATCTGCTATTGGTTTTGGGAGGGATAAAAGAGAAGGTGAAGACACAGTTGCTATTGAACGTATATTTTCCCCTGAATTCCGAAATAGGTTAGATGCAGTTATTAGTTTTGCATCTCTTGGTAGAAAAATAATAACTAAAGTAGTTGAGAAGTTTGTTCTTCAGCTAGAAGCCCAGTTAATGGATAGAAACGTAACTTTCGAACTATCCCAAAAAGCCGCAGAGTGGCTTGGTGAAAAAGGCTATGATGAAAAAATGGGTGCTAGGCCTCTAGCTAGGGTTATACAGGAAGAAATAAAAAAACCGCTTGCAGATGAGCTGTTATTTGGAAAGCTTGCTAAGGGTGGTATTGTAAAGGTAGATCTTAAAGATAATGTAATTAGCTTAGAAATAATGGAACCAGAAGTCACACGAATAACTGCTCGAAAAAAGCCAAAGCTATTAACAGCCACCTAATTTTTATCTCTCTGTAAGTTTAATTTCAATACGTCGATTTTTTGCTCTAGCTTCATTAGTATTGGCTTGATCAAAGGGTTGATGCTCTCCAAACCCTGTCGCGGCTAATCTACTTGAGGGAACCCCAAGCTCTTCTGACATATACCTAACCACAGATAAAGCTCGTGCCTGGCTTAGTTCCCAGTTATCTTTAAATACCCCTAGACCACTTAACGGTACGTTATCTGTATGACCATCAACCCTTAAAACCCAATTGATCTCAGGTGGTATTTTCTTTGAAATACTAGTTATTATGTCTGACACTAATTTAATTTGATTCAAGCCCTCTTTGGATATATCTGCCTTACCCTTGCCAAATAGAATTTCCGAAGAGAAGATAAATCGGTCTCCTTTTATTTCAATTCCCCCCTGGTTTCCTAGTGCCTTTTCAATTTCTGCAAAAAACTTAGATTGATACTTCTTAAGTTCCTTAGCCTCCGCTTCTAATCTTTCAAGATCTTTCTTTTTAAGTTCCGCTAAAAGTTGTTTTTCTTTTGTAAGTTTCTGTAGAGCTTCATTTCGTTCTTTAGTAATCGTTTGGAGCACAAGGTTCCGTTCTTTCAAGATCGCAGCCTCTGAGTTAAGCCTTTTGCTTTCTTTCTCTTGAAAATCAGCCAATTTAGTTTTTTCGCCTTTTAGAGTTATTAGTGCACTATCTCTCTCAAGAGCCAAAGCCTTTAGCTTAGTGTTTTGTGCCTCTAACGCTTTTGAATTCTTCCTTTGTTCTGACACCGCCCTTGCCAAAGCAGCATTTAATTTACTACTCAAGTTCTTAATCTCGACATCTTCAGATGCATCTTTAGCTTCTGAGGCATCTAATAATGATTGCAATTGACCAAGTTGACCACGAACCTCCGCCAATTGCTGATTTAAAGATTCAACCAGCAACCTGGACTCAATATTGATTTCCTTTTCTCCTTGAAGCCTAACTTTAGCCTCTGACAGTAAAATTTCTTTACGTTGAATATCTGTCAACTTTAGAGAAACACTTTTTTCTAACGCTACTTTTTCAGCTAATAAATTTACTAATTTTTCTCTTAATTCAGTCCCTTTAATTAAAGATATTGATTTTTCTTCCTTTAAATTTGTTAACGCAGCAACTAACCTTAAGTTCAGATCTTCATTAACTGAATTTGTTGCGGCCAATAGTGTTAATGTTTCTTCGGCCTCTTTTCTTTTTTGTTCTAATACCAAGGACATAGCTGTGAGTTCTGCATTCCCGTTTTTCAACTTCTCTCTCAACATTTGAGCGGCTGCAGCGTCAGCTAACTTCAGTTTATCAAGCTTTGAAATTTGTTTTCTTTGTTCTAAGTTCTTAGAATTAATTGATTCAATTAATACTTCCAGAGCTTCTCTTCGTGCCGCAGCCAGCCTAGCAGTTTCTATTTTTTCACTGATTTCTTGTCTTGCTTGTGCTAAAGTGAGTTGAATTGCCTCTTTTTCTGATACTTCTTTTTCAAACTTTGAATTATTAGCTATTAATTTTTTTTCTAAAGAATTTATAAGTAATTTTGCATTATTTTTCTGAGCTAGTAGTCCTAATACTTGTTGTTCAAAATTTGCTATGATGCCTTTCTGTTTTTCACTCTGACTAGTTAAAGAGGCAACCAGCGTTCTCTGTTTGTCTAATTCCTTGGAGCTCTTTTCTACTAATCCTCCTAAATTAGATATTTTGTCTTCTAAATTGGTACCACGTTGTTGTTCTAAACCTAGCTGAAGGGCCAATGTATTTAAACTTTCTGATAATTTTCCGAGCTCAGAATTTTGAGTTTCTATCCTCTCACTAAGCATAAATTGTACGATCATAAATATTGAGATAATAAAAATTAAAACTAATAGTAAAGCCGTCATTGCATCTACAAAACCTGGCCAAATATTGGCCTCAAAACGTCTGCCACTCCGACGACTTAAGGCCATAACTTAACAACTTTTAATTTGGTATTTTCACGCATCAAAACTATCTTCATTTCTTTTGATGTAGCTAAGTTTATCCAAAAGTTCCTCTTGACTACTCGCAACTCTTTTTAACGCAGTCCCGATATCATCAGATTGATCAATTCTTTCAACAAGACGTAAGACAGTTTCAACCATCTTATCTGCTCGCTCATCGTTTTCTTTTCTTGAGCCTTCTAGCTTATCAAGGAAATCATCAAAACGGGCGTTCTGTTCAATGATGTGATTTAATATTGGTACGAGCTCAGAATTTATTTTAGGTAAAGTGTCTCCATCATTTCCTGCAAAAGAAAATTTTGTAACTGATGATAACCACTCTTCTATCTGACGGTAAAATCGGTTTTGCCCATGTCCTGCAAATAATTCTAAAAGGCCAACGACTAATGAGCCTGCAAGCCCAAGCAAAGAGGATGAGAAGGCAGTTCCCATACCAGCTAACTGGCTCTCTAGTCCGTCCATTAATTTAGCAAAAACTTCTACCCCACTCTCTCCTTCTTTAGGATTAAGAGTTCGGATAGTATCTACAACGCCAGGTATTGTAATAGCCAAACCATAAAAGGTTCCTAAAAGTCCCAAAAATATTAAGAGGTTTATTACGTATCTAGTTATATCTCTAGATTCATCCATTCTTGTAGCTATTGAATCTAAAATTGTGCGAGCAGATGCTGAGGTAACTTTCATCTTATAACCACCAGCATTTAGTACAGCTACTAATGAAGCTAGAAGTCTTGGCGTTCTACTGTAAGCAACGTCTGGTTCATTTTTTGCTACTCTTTTTAACCATGAAATCGAAGACATAAGTTGAGTTACCTGCCAAAAGCAAGCAATAACACCGAATAAAAAAACAACAAAAATAAGGCCATTTAGATAAAGATTAGCTAAAAAAACTGGTGCGAGCTGAGGGAGGATAATATACCCACCCATCCCAGTGAGAATTAAAACAGAAATCATAAAAATTACTTGACGGAGAGGGCCTGTAAAATCTAGTGACTCATCTTTTTTTATAGCTTTCATACGTTCGCCTTCTAAATAATAACAAATCTATATTAACATACTAAATCTAGACTATCCTTTTTCCAAGTTTATTATAATTACCTTTCAGTTTAAAAACTAGTATCTTATAAACTTATTAGAAAAATCAATTTTAAGAAGTATCCCTTTATGCGTGTTATAATTTGGACTATAACAATTATTGTTCTGTCTTGGTCGGCATATTGGATGATCGGTGCAAAGAGTATTAAAGCTGAGTTATTAGCGTCAGTTCAAAATATTAACTCAGAAGACTGGTCAATTGCATACTCGGACTCTGTCGTTAAAGGTTTTCCTTATCGCTTTGATTTAACAATAAATAATTTAAAAGTAAAAAATAAAAAAAATTATCTAACTTGGACTCTTCCGTACTTTCAGATCCTATCATTAAGCTATGCGCCTAAGGACTTAATTCTTGTTTGGCCAAAAGAACAAGAAATTAAAACCAAAACCAAAACTATAAGTCTCATTTCAAACAAAATGTTAGCTAGTATCGAACGTACTAACATAAGCTCTTATGATATCTCAAAGTTTATTTTAGAAGTTGAAGGCGCCAACATTAAATCCTCTGAGGACCTAGTTCTCCAATCCAAGTCGATAATTTTAGCGATAAGTAAACTTAAAGCTGAGACTTCGGCTTATAAATTTGGACTAAACAGTACCGGGTTATTAGTTCAATCCTCAGATCAAAGCTTTTACGGATTAATAGGTTTATTAAATACAAACTCATTAAGTCTAAATATAAATGCTGATGTATATCTAGATACGCTACTTAGAGTAACAGAAAAAAAATTATATCCAAAAATCACTAAACTAAACTTGAAGGAAATCAGCATTCATTCAAAGGATCTTACCCTAACTGCATTAGGAGATTTAGAAACAGATAAGCAAGGTTTCCCCGAAGGAAATATTCAATTAAAAATTTCAGGTTGGAAACAATTTTTATCTATTATTAATCCGACAGACATAAATAAAAAAATCGTCGAGAGCTTAGGGTTTCTTTCGATTCTTTCAGGTAATCAGAATGATTTAACTTTAGATCTTAAAATCAGGGAACGAAAACTATTTCTAGGCCCACTAATATTAGGAAATATACCAAAACAACTTATACAGTAACTAACTATATATGAACAGTAGTTAGTATACATTTATTACCCTTAAGTTTGGTTTACCGCCCTTTAAACCTTCCAAAATCTGGTGCATCAGTATCCTGGCCTGCTTCTACAACCCCACGTCTTAACTCTCGAGTCCTAGTGAAATAGTCGTGCAAGTAATCCCCATCTCCAGTCCGAATTGCTCGCTGTAATGCAAAAAGTTCTTCAGTAAATCTACCTAAAATCTCTAAAGTAGCATCCTTATTCGATAGAAAAACATCTCTCCACATTGTCGGGTCCGATGCCGCTATCCTAGTGAAATCCCTAAATCCTGCCGCAGAATATTTGACAACCTCACTATCAGTTACACGACGCAGATCATCAGCTACACCTACCATTGTATAGGCTATAAGGTGCGGTGCATGAGAGGTTACGGCCAGTACTAAGTCATGGTGATCTGGATCCATAAGTTCAACATTCGCACCAATAGAAGTCCACAAAAGTTTTAATTTTTCTATCTGGTTTAGATTATGGTCTTCAACTTTTCCAGGCGTCATCAAACACCATCTGTTATCAAATAACTCAGCAAAGCCAGCATCTGGTCCTGATTGTTCTGTTCCTGCCACAGGATGGGCCGGAACAAAGAACACATCTTCGCGAACGTGTGGTGAAACTGAGTCTATTACAGCCCGCTTAGTTGAACCTACATCTGTAAGGGTGGAACCAGCCTTCATATATAATGAGATATCTTTAGCAACTGAACCCATGGCACCGACAGGGACACATAGAACCACTAGATCAGCGTTTTCTACTGCCTCCTTAGCACTACCAAAAACCTCATCAAAAATTCCCAAAGAAATCGCTTTTTTTTGCGTATCAATAGATCTTGAATGCCCTACTATTTGGCCAGCAAGATTTCCCCGACGCATCGCGTGAGCCATGGAGGACGCTATTAACCCCAACCCAATTAAAGCAACTCTATTATAAATGTGACTCATAATTTTATCTCTTTTTTATTAATAAAACTCGCCTATAATTACTAAATCATTAGCCTATGCTTCTAGCCTTACCTTTAAAAAATTTAAAAGTCTAAAACAATTACTCATTATTTGAACTTCCCTAAAGGAAATTATAAGGGTCAATATCTATTTGAATTCTTACACCCTTCTGACTTTTTAATGTTAGTACCCAGTTTTTTAAAAACCTCTGTATAGGAAAATCTTTTTCTGCTTTCACAAGCATTCTTTGTCTATATTTTCCTTTTATCCGAGAGAAGGGTGCAGGCGCAGGTCCAAATATCTGGACGCCCGAGTTTCGTAAATTGGTACTATTATTAAATAATATTTTTCCAATATCTTCAACATTCTTAAGGTTTGCACCTGATAAGATAATGCCAGCAAACCTTCCAAAAGGAGGTGCCCCAGCCTTTTCTCTATCGCTTGCCTCAAGGGACCAAAATTTTTCTAAGTCTGCTTCTAGAAGAGCTCTTATCACTCTATGCTCTGGATCATAAGTTTGGATAAGTGTTTCTCCAGCCTTATTTTGACGTCCTGCGCGACCAGATACTTGATTTATTAATTGAAAAGTTCTTTCTGCCGCTCGCAAATCTGCCCCTTGCAGACCTAAATCTGCGTCTATCACCCCCACTAAAGTTAATTTAGGGAAATTATGGCCCTTTGCTACAAGCTGTGTACCTACAATGATATCAATATTTCCATTTTCTATTTCACTCAACTGCTTTCTTAACGACGCCGGAGTAGAAAAAAGGTCAGATGATAAAACTCCTATGCGCGCTGTTGGAAACAGCTTAGTTACTTCCTCAGCCAATCTCTCAATTCCCGGCCCAACAACTGACAAAGTATTATCAGAGTTGCACGAATTACATTTATTTGGAATCTTTGAAGTCTTCCCACATTGATGACAGATTAATCTCTCTACAAACCTATGCTGAACCATTCTACTATCGCACTGATTACAACTAATCTGCTCTCCACATGATCTACATATAGTTACTGGCGCATATCCACGTCGATTCAAAAATAATAAGGTCTGTTCACCTTTCTCAAGTTTCTCCTTAATTTTATCCAACAGCGTTGGAGAGATCCATTTCCCAGAACTTAAACTTTCTGATCGCATGTCTATAGCAGTTATAGACGGCAATGTTGCTCCACCATATCTCCACTCCAAGTTAACGCCAAAGTATTTACCTTTTCTTGCATTTACCCAGCTTTCTAAAGAAGGTGTAGCTGAGGCTAGTACAACTCTAGCAGTTGATAGCGAACCTCTAAAAACTGCCATATCTCTAGCATTATATAAAACTCCATCATCTTGTTTATAGGAGTGGTCATGTTCCTCATCGACCACAATAAGTCCAAGAGTTTGAAAGGGTAGAAATAAGGCAGACCTAGCTCCAACAACTAATTGGAGCTTACCCTGGGAGACCATTTTCCAAACTCGCCGACGTTCAGTCACATTAATACCCGAATGCCATTCTCCAGGGCGAGCACCAAATCTTGCCTCAACTCTGGCAAGAAATTCTGCTGTCAAACCAATCTCTGGTAAGAGAACCAAGGCTTGTTTATTTTCTTTAATACAATCTGCTATACATTCTAGATAGACTTCTGTCTTTCCAGAGCCAGTCACTCCATTAAGTAAAATGGTATTACAAGTCCCTGCGCCCCTAATTTTTTTTACTGCTAACGTCTGCTCATCAGTTAACAGTTTATCTTTCACAAATGGATTAAGAGATAAAAACTCCTGATCTTTAGGAGTATAATCAACAGATATTGCCTCAAGAGATACTAAACCATGAATAACAGATGGACTGACACCACATTTTTTCACAATTTCACTTAATTCAAAGTTTAAATTATGATTTTCTTTTAGAAAGTTTAAAACTTTACTCCTGGAAGTTGTTAGTTTTTTTATCTCATCTGAAGAAAAAGAATATTTTTTATTCATCACTTCAGCGGACCCTAAGTTTGGAACCCGTGTAGCTAACCTAAGGACAGAAGAGAGAGGCGTTATAGTATAGAGAGAAACTTTCTCTAAAAAATTCATTAATTCGTTAGTCATCGGTTTTATTTTAAGTGTCTTCAAAATGACCTTAATTTTATCGGCTTCTAAGTTAATAGTACTGAGCCCCCATACTACTCCAATAACCTCTTTCTGCCCCAAAGTTACCTGAACATATGAACCTAGATAACAACCTTCTGATGGAACTTTATAACTTAATGCAGTTCCTATTGGCTGTGTTACCTGAACACTAACAATTTCCCCTTTTTTAAAAAAATCTGTCATTCTACTTTCTGTACCTCCAATAATACTTTAGAAGCATAGTTAGGTTTAGCAAAGGGTGCGAAAATGAAATTTTTTATAGATACAGCTGAAGTGAAAGATATTATTGAATTAAATAAACTAGGAATAGTAGACGGCGTAACAACCAACCCTTCACTTGTTCTTAAGTCTGGTAAAAACATGGTTGAGGTCATCAAAGAAATTTCAAACCTAGTTGACGGTCCAATATCTGCCGAAGTTGTATCAGCCCAATCAGATGGTATGATCGCTGAAGGTTTGGAGCTACTAAAAATATCAAAAAACATTGCTGTAAAAATACCTTTAACTTGGGAAGGCCTAAAGGCTTGCCAAGTACTAAGTGACAATGGAGCTATGGTTAACATTACCCTCTGTTTTTCAGTAAACCAAGCGCTATTAGCTGCAAAAGCTGGCGCCGCCTTTATATCACCCTTTGTAGGAAGATTAGATGATATCAACGTTGAAGGAATGAGTTTAATAGCTGATATCAAACAAGTTTATGATAATTATAACTTTCATACAGAGATCCTGGTGGCATCAATTAGGACAGTAAATCACATTACAGAAGCCGCCCTTATCGGAGCTGATATTGTTACAGTTCCACCAAAAATAATAAAGCAGTTAGCAGATCACCCTCTAACCAGTGCGGGTCTTGAAGTATTCAATCAAGATTGGTTAAAAACAGGACAAAAAATTATTTAATAATAAATTCCTACAGTTGTGAGAACAAAAATGACCAAAAACTCCGACAAAATAACCGAAATCAAAAAAAAAATAATCTCAAATCCAGAAATTATCTTAGATGATTTAGAGGTAATGAAAGTACTCTTTAATTCATATAGCGAAGCCACCGGAGAAAATATTATTGATTTACGAAGTGTTGCGATAAAAAAACTAGAAGCGAAGATCAAACAGACAGAAACAACAAATCGATCTATTATTGCGGCTGCGTATGAAAATATTTCAGGCTATGAATTAATCCATAAGGCTAGCTTGCTTATTTTAGAGATAGATAATTTTGAAGATTTACAAGTACAGCTTATGCGGACGGTTCAGCCGGCTTTAAAAGTATCTCACATACATATTATGATTGAACAGGAAGAACCTGAGAACACAGCCATAAAATCAAATAATTATATTTCTGTTGTTAAACCTGGGTCAGTAAAAACCTATATAAATTTAGAAAATGAGCTTCTTCAAAAGACTGTTACTATGAGACAGGTATCTTCACCTAACGAACGTATATATGGCCAAAAGGCTCATAGTATAAAATCTGAAGCAGTTATCCAATTGGACCTAGGAGAAAATAAAGTTCCAGCATTACTAATAATTGGCTCTAACACAGCCATCCAGTTTGAGCCTAAAAAAGGCACTGAGCTACTTGAATTTTTTGGGTCTGTTATGGAGCGAGTAATAAAACGTTGGGCCATCTAAAAGTCAACTCACATGGTATTTCTGTTAGCATTAAAAGTTGGCTGTCCAACTTGAAGTCACTAAATAATTTAACGAACAATACGTTAAGTGCATATGAAGCAGATGTAATTAAATTTATTAGTTTTATTGAGTCTCTTCTATCAGAATCTAATGGAAAACACACATTTATTAAGCTGACAAACTCAGATATGAGAAGCTGGTTATCTGCTGAAAAAAAGAAGGGGGTTTCTCCTAGATCTTTAGCAAGAAAACTATCCTCAATAAAAAGTTTTTTTAGATGGTTTTCTGAAATAGAAGGTTTTGACGCTTCAATTATTTTGACAACTAAAGCTCCAAAGTTTCAGAAAAAGCTACCTCGACCATTGTCAAAGCAATCTTCAACTGAAATTATTCAGGTTGTTGGACATCTTGCAGATGAAAAATGGGTATCGGCAAGAGATATAGCAATAATTACTCTCCTATATGGCTGTGGATTACGTATTTCAGAAGTATTATCATTGAAGCTCAGTGATACCCCTATTCCCGATTCAATTATTATTCTTGGTAAAGGCAGGAAGGAGCGAGTAGTACCAGTTTTACAGATTGCTAGAGAAAGTGTAAAAAATTACCTGAAACTTCTTCCTTTTGAGATTAAGTCTACCGACACAATTTTCAGAGGCGTTCGTGGCGGAGTATTAAATCCAAGGATCGTAACTAGGTTTGTAGAAAAGGCACGACTACAAATGGGCCTTCCTGAAACAACAACACCTCACGCTATGAGGCATTCATTTGCCACCCACCTTCTTGAGGCTGGTGGTGACTTACGTACAATCCAGGAGCTTTTAGGGCATACCTCCTTATCAACAACTCAAACTTATACCGCCGTAAACACAGCTCAACTCATGAAAGTATATGACCAGAGTCATCCATTAAAGGATGGTTAACAGGTAAGTTTTAGATTAAAGATGAATATGAAATCGAGCTTAGAAAAAGACATTTATTTGAAGAGCAATCAAATGAGCATTAAAGTAAAGGCATTATCTGTACACCTTCTTACTGCAACTGGCGCAGTTTTTGCTATGTTGGCAATGTTAGCGGCTGTAGATGAAAAATGGTCTCTAATGTTCGTGTGGTTGGTAGTTGCATTTGCTGTTGACGGGATCGATGGACCCTTAGCAAGAAAATACAACGTAAAAGTAAATGCCCCAAATTTTGACGGGGTACTTCTTGACTTAATTATTGATTATCTAACTTATGTTTTCATTCCCGCATTTGCGCTTTTCAAGTCAGGGCTGTTTGAAGGCTGGACTGGTTGGTTTGTAATCATCATAATTACGTTTGCAAGTGCTATGTACTTTGCTGACAATCGCATGAAAACTAAAGATAATTCTTTTTCTGGATTTCCAGGTTGTTGGAATATGGTTGCAGTTGTAATATTTGCACTTGAACCTAGCTTTTGGATGATTTTAATTATAGTTTCTGGTCTAGCTATAGCAATGTTTTTCCCGCTAAAATTTGTGCACCCAGTAAGAACTCAAAAATGGAGATCTATAACTTTACCTGTTACCCTTGGTTGGACATTTTTTGCAGGGTGGGCAGCCTGGATAGACTTTGATGTAAACAGCTGGGCCCATTGGGGTTTAATAATATGCTCATCTTATCTTCTTTTTGCTGGTATAATTCAGCAAATTATTGAACCTAAAACCTAAAAATTATAAAGTTTCTGCTAACGCCTCTTCGCAACGACTACATAGAGCAGAATTCATTGGATCTCCAACCTCCGGTAATACCTTCCAGCAACGTTGGCATTTGTTTCCTTGCGCCCTCTCAAAAACGACTGAAACATCAGTAATTTCATCTAAAATAAATGCACCCTTTGGAGCTGGATCGATAGTGATTTTGATCCCCGAAGTAATACAAATGTCTTCAAATGAGACAGATTCTAAAATCTTTTTTGTTTCCTCATTAACATGAACAAAAGGAGCGGCTTCAAGAGAAGCTCCAATAGTTTTATCTTGGCGTTTTAGTTCTAACGCCCCAGTTACAACTTTTCTCACTTTGCGAATTGTCGACCATTTCTTAGCGAGCTCTGAATTTTCCCAAGTACTTGGTGTCTCGGGGAAATCGTTTAAATGAATTGAACTTTCTACGTCGACAGAGCGTTCTAACCATACCTCTTCCATAGTGAAAACTAGTATGGGAGCCAACCAACTAGTAAGTCGGTGAAATAGAATGTCTAGAACCATTCTGGAGGCTCTACGACGATCAGTATCATTGTCACAGTACAGAGCATCTTTTCTTATATCAAAATAAAAAGAGGATAAATCTGACGTAGCAAAAGAAAATATTTCTTGAAGAGCTCCCTGAAAATCATATTTAGTATAACAATTTTGAACTATCCTATCTATTTCATATACGCGGTGAAGTACCCATAACTCTAGTTCTGGCATTTCTTCATAAGAGATATTGTCACTACTCGTATTAGATTTCAGCGAACCTAATAGGAATCTCATAGTATTTCTTAACCGTCGATAACTATCAGCGACGCCCTTTAGGATCTCTGGCCCTATTCTCAAATCACCACTATAATCTGATTGAGCCACCCATAACCTTAGAATATCAGCTCCATATTGTTTTATTACTTGGTCAGGGGAAACTGTATTTCCAGTCGACTTTGACATTTTCATCCCCTTATTATCTAGGGTGAAACCGTGAGTTAAAACTCCACGATAGGGCGCGTGGCCTCTTGTGCCGCAACTTTGCAACATAGATGAATGGAACCATCCTCGGTGCTGATCGGTGCCCTCAAGATATAGATCTGCCAAACCATCCTCACTACCATCGACCCTATCCCGCAAAACAAAAGCATGTGTTGATCCAGAATCAAACCAAACATCTAAAATATCAAAAACTTGTTCATACTCATTCGGATCCACCAAACCAGATAAGAACCTATCCTTTGCTCCATCTTTATACCAGCAATCAGCGCCCTCAACTTCAAATGCCTGTAAAATTCTTTTGTTTACCTCTTCATTACGCAGTAAAAAACTAGGGTCAGTTGAAATCGTTTTCTTTTTGGTAAAACAAGTTAAGGGTACACCCCAAGCTCTTTGCCGAGAAAGCACCCAGTCAGGTCTTACTTCAATCATAGAGTATAGTCGATTTCGGCCAGATTGTGGGGTCCATTCAACTAAGGCATCAATTGATGTTAGAGCCCTCTTTCTTATTGTAGTACCATATTGATCTTGGTTATCTCCAACAATACGATCTATCCCAACAAACCATTGTGGTGTGTTACGAAAAATAATAGGTGCCTTTGACCTCCAGGAGTGTGGGTAGCTATGAGTAATTCTGCCACGTGCTATTATGTTTTTTACTTCAACTAAGCTGGCAATAACTGCTGAGTTAGCTTTACCTTCCTTACCCTTTCTATCAAAAACCTGTAATCCAGAAAAGATCGGTACATGGGCTAGAAACTCTGACTTCTCACCTACATTATAGGTTAAGCGGTCCAACCAATTTCGTTTTACAAAACACTCATAATCATCAGCACCATGACTTGGTGCTGTATGTACAAATCCAGTTCCCGCATCTGCATTAACATGATCCCCGTCAATTAAAGGTACATCATAAGACCAGAAATCATCCAGCTTACTAAAAGGATGAAAGCACTGAACATTATCTAGGTCCTCAGGAAAAATATCTATAACTCGCTTAAAATTTGTGGCTCTGGCCTGAGTAAGAGTAGCTTCTGCTAGATCATCTGCCAAAAGGTATAGATCTCCTGCAGCAACCCAGCTTTCCTCTAAAGTACTAATAATTTCATACATGCCATAAGAGATTTTTTTACTGTATGCGATCGCTTTGTTAGACGGAATTGTCCATGGAGTTGTTGTCCAAATTACGATTTTAGCATTTTTAATTTTATCAGGAGCATTTTTTATGTTGAAAGCCACCCAAATTGTATGACTCGTATGGTCATGATATTCAATTTCTGCTTCTGCCAACGCTGTCTCTTCAACAGAAGACCACATAACTGGCTTAGAGCCTTGATAGAGTGTCCCATTCATAAGAAATTTTTGAAATTCTTCAGCTATAACTTTCTCTGAATGAAAATCCATAGTCAGGTATGGGTTTTCCCAATTTCCTGCGATACCTAATCTCTTAAATTCTGAACGTTGAATATCTATCCATTTATCAGCAAATTTTCTACATTCCTGCCGAAAAGCTATTACATCTACCTTATCTTTATCCAGTCCTTTTTTTCGATACTCCTCTTCAATCTTCCACTCTATTGGAAGTCCATGGCAATCCCAACCTGGGATATAGCGAGCATCCTTTCCCATCATTTGTTGTGATCGAACTACCATATCCTTTAATATCTTATTCAAAGCATGCCCTATATGGAGATTACCGTTTGCATAGGGAGGGCCATCATGAAGAGTAAATATCTCTCTCCCCTGCTTTTTTCTTAATTCTTTGTAAATTCCTATTTTTTCCCAACGCTCAAGCCAACCTGGTTCTCTATTAGGTAACCCTGCCCGCATAGGGAAATCTGTTTTTGGTAGGTTTAAGGTCTCTTTGTAATCAGTCTGTGATTCTGTCTTTTCCGAACACATCTTATCATCCTTGATTATTGAAAAAAAATCTGCAATCACAAACACTTTTAACAAGTGCTTCGCTTAACCTGACGTCTTGTTGACTAGACTGTCAGGAATGTAATTTTGAAAACTAAAACACTTAAATTCATAGCCGGTGATATATGGTAGGTGCCATTACTGGTCAAGTAAATTAAAGCCTAAGGCACTATTTCGTTTAAAAGGAATCATTTTATATCTATCTTTTAACCTGTTATAATTTATATTAGGCAGACATCGTAAATTAAGGTGAAATGACTCAGATATGCCAAAATATGCTTTAAAAATAGAGTATACTGGATCACAGTTTTTTGGTTGGCAGTCACAAATCGGTTTACCGACAATTCAAGGTGAAATTGAAAAGGCTCTGTCATGCTTGGATAAAAGTCATCCAAAACTAGTTGCTGCAGGGCGAACAGATGCTGGTGTCCATGCACTAGGCCAAGTAGCACATGTGAACTTATCAAAAAACTGGGACCCATTTCGGTTATCGGAAGCCATTAACTTTAATTTGAAACCTCACCCCATTTCGATTATTTGTGCAGCGGAGGTGGAAGCAGATTGGCATGCACGGTTTTCTGCCATTAATCGATATTATATCTTTAAGTTAATAGTCCGTCGGGCACCACTTACTCATCATAAAAATTTAGTTTGGCATATAAAACATAAATTAGATTTGGGCTTAATGCAGGAAGGAGCTGCATTTCTGGTGGGAACGCATGACTTCACAACATTTAGGTCGACACTCTGCCAAGCTAAGTCCCCAATTCGAACGATTGACTCTATTGAAATTAATAAAATTGATATCCCTAATGGGGTAGAGTATCAGTTTTTTTTTAAAGCTCGTTCTTACTTACATAATCAAATACGGAGCTTTGTAGGTACACTAGAACGAGTTGGGGCAAAAAAATGGACCCCCTTAGAAGTAAGTATAGCTCTGAATGCAAAATCACGCCCAGCTTGTGGACCAGTGTGTACACCCAACGGGTTGTACTTGAAGGAAGTAATCTATTCGTCAGACCCATTTGGACATTAAATAAATATTTTTCTTCATCAACTTATTATTGCTCAAGTTGATATAAAGTAATCTGTTTACTTATGTCTATCCACCATCAATTGCTTTAATGAGCCGATTGCCTTTGCTGGGTTTAACCCTTTGGGGCAAGTTTTTGTACAGTTCATTATTGTATGACAGCTATATAGTTTGAAAGAATCTTCTAATTCATCCAATCTTCTCTCTTTTGCTTCATCTCGAGAGTCTATAACCCACCTATATGCGTTTAAAAGAGCTGCTGGGCCCATGTAACGATCACTATTCCACCAGTATGAAGGGCACGCTGTTGAGCATGATGCACACATTACGCACTCATATAATCCATCTAATTTATCTCTGTCTTCGATAGACTGTCTCCACTCCTTCTCTGGTCGTTCGGTTTCAGTCTCTAACCATGGCATAATAGCTGCATGCTGAGCGTAGAAATGAGTCAAGTCTGGGATCAAGTCTTTAACTACTTCCATATGCGGTAATGGATAAATTTTTACATCACCACTAATTTCTTCCATACCACAAAGGCAGGCAAGCGTATTTGTTCCATCTATGTTCATTGCGCAAGACCCACATATCCCTTCACGACAGGATCGCCTAAAAGTCAAAGTTGGATCGATTTCGCTTTTTATTTTTATTAGTGCATCCAGAACCATTGGACCACATGAATCCATATCTACATAATAAGTATCCACTGCTGGATTTTTCTCATCATCAGGATTCCAACGATAAACTCTGAATTTTCGAACATTATTAGAATTTTCTGGTTCTGGCCATATTTTACCATTATTAATTGTTGAATTTTTGGGTAACTTAAGTTCTACCATTTCCTGTCCCTACCTATTTTTGGGGATTGCATATATATATTTTTGACCTCATCCATGAATAGCTCCTGCCCCACAAGCTAATGCAGCTTCTCTTACTGCCTCTGAATATGTTGGATGTGCGTGACAGGTCCGAGCTAAATCTTCTGCAGAAGCGCCAAACTCCATTGCAACGCATATCTCATGAATTAAATCCCCAGCCATTGGTCCTATAATATGAGCACCTAAAATCTTATCACTATTAGCATCTGTTAGAATCTTTACAAAACCCTCCGAAGAGAATGTCGCTTTTGCACGACCATTACCCATAAAGTTAAATTTACCAGCCTTATATTCTATACTTTCCTTTTTAAGCTCGTCTTCTGTCTTACCAACACTCGCAACCTCTGGGTGTGTATAAATTACGCTTGGAATTAAATTATAGTTAACGTGACCCTTCTGACCCGCAAGCAATTCTGCAACCGCTATACCTTCATCCTCTGCCTTATGTGCCAACATTGGCCCGTCTATCACATCCCCAATAGCATAGATCCCATTAATATTTGTCATCCAGTTATCATCAGTTACCACTCTTCCAGTAGGTGAGACCTTAATATTCAACTCACTTAGCTGAAGGTGATCTATTACTGGTGTCCTTCCAGTAGCAATGAGTACCATACCGGCTTCATCACTATGTTCACTCTTATCAGCATTTTTAATATAATTAACTTTAACTTTGTTTTTAAAAGTTTTTGTACTTGTTACTGCAGCATTCATTTCAAAAGCTATACCTTGCTTTGTTAAAATCCGTTTGAAATGTTTTTGTAGACCAGAGTCCATGCCAGGTGTAATTTTATCTGAAAACTCAATAACTTTAACTGAAGAGCCTAATCTAGAGTAAACAGACCCAAGCTCTAACCCAATCACACCGGCTCCAACGATTATAAGCTTTTCCGGGATACTTTTAGGTGACAACGCACCCGTGGAAGTAACCACCATATTCTCATCAATGTTCACGTTGGGTATTGATGTTGGCTTAGAACCTGAAGCAATTACTATGTTTTTAGTTTGATAAATTTTTTTATCTACCACTACCTCAGTATTGGATTTTATTGCGGCCCACCCCTTAATCATATGAACTTTGTTTTTTTTAAATAAAAACTCAATTCCTTTTGTATTTTGATCTATTACGTCCTCTTTATATTCCATCATTTTTTTCAAATTAACATTTGGAGCTTTACCAACAAGTCCCATTTTTTCAAAATTGTGCTTCGCTTCATATAGCTGATGGCTTGCATAAAGTAGCGCTTTTGATGGAATACACCCAATATTTAGACACGTCCCTCCAAGCTTTTCATTACCCTCAATGCAGGCAGTTTTTAACCCTAATTGTGCACATTTTATAGCACACACATATCCTCCTGGCCCGGAACCAATAACTATTACATCAAAGTTAGTCATAGCTGAAACCCACACTGATGGCGCTGACTTTTAAATAGAATTATCTTAGAATACATTTCACTCTGCCTTCTCATCAATGCTGAAAATTTTAAAAACTAACTTCATTTTTTATCTAAAAGATCTCACAAATCAATTAACAAGCGTCTAGGGTCTTCTAAGGCGTCTTTAACTCGAACTAAAAAAGTAACAGCACCTTTTCCATCCACAACTCGATGATCATAGGTGAGAGCTAAGTACATCATTGGTCGGATTTCTATTTTTCCATCAATAACAACTGGACGATCTTGTATTTTATGCATTCCTAAAATACCTGACTGAGGTGGATTTAAAATAGGCGAACTCATAAGAGAACCATAAACGCCACCGTTTGATATTGTGAATGAACCCCCTTGCATATCCTCTATCATCAAAAGGCCTTCTCGGGCCTTATTAGCTTTTTCTGAGATTTTTTTCTCTAAATCAGCAAAGGATAAAGACTCCGCGTTGTTTATAACTGGAACCACCAATCCAGATGGTGTACCAGTTGCCACCCCCATATTTACATATTTTTTATAAATTATATAATCGCCATCAATTTCAGAGTTTACCTCAGGAATTTCAAAAAGAGCATGACAGCAAGCCTTAATAAAAAATGACATAAAACCTAATTTTACTCCATGCTTGGTTTCAAATGAACTCTTATATTTAGTTCTTAAATTCATGACCTCAGTCATATCTACTTCATTATAGGTTGTAAGCATTGCTGAAGTATTCTGGCTTTTCTTTAACCTTTCCGCTATTGTTTTGCGGAGGCGTGTCATTTTAACTCGTTCCTCTAAATTAGAACTCTGGCCCTCGACTTGAGTTGTGGATGGCATGTCAGGAAGCGTAGTAGTCGTAGTAAGGTTATTTAAAACTTTCACCACATCTTCTTTCATTATTCTACCATCTCGTCCCGTACCTTTCACCTCACTTACCGATAGACTATTTTCTGTCATTAATTTTATTGCTGACGGAGCATTTTCCAAACTAGCATTGGTAAGAGTTTCAATATCCGGTTTCGCTACTGAAACGTTTTCAATTACGGAAGAATCACTCTTTTCTGGTTGCTTTATTATATCTTGCTCATTTTTTGTTTCTGTATGTTCACTTAAATTACCTTCCGTGATTTCTGCGAGTAATGCCCCAATAGCTACCGTAGTCCCTTCTCCAGAAATTATTTTTCCTAAGATACCATTTATTGGGGCAGGAACCTCTACAGTAACTTTATCAGTTTCGAGCTCACACATCATTTCATCAACAGCAATTGGGTCTCCAACCTTCTTAAACCAAGTTGCGACAGTGGCTTCGGTTACACTCTCTCCAAGCGTCGGTACGCGTACCTGTATCATTTCTTGCCTCCTAGTGTTAATGCTTCCTCAATCAGGGCATTCTGCTGTATAATATGTTGAGACGCCAAACCGGTGGCTGGCGATGCAGAAGCTGGCCTTCCAACATATAATGCCCGTTTCACTTTTGCCTTGATTTTAGTTAGAACCCATTCAATATTAGGTTCCATAAAAGTCCATGCACCCTGATTTTTTGGCTCTTCTTGGCACCAGATTATTTCGGCATTTTTGAACCTTTTTAACTCATTAATAGCAGCACTTGATGGAAACGGATAAAATTGTTCAAAACGAAGAATATAGATATCATCAATATCTCTTTTATCTCTAGCCTGCTGTAAATCATAATAAACTTTTCCAGAGCATAGGATCACACGCTTAACCATTGAATCTTTCTTTAACTTTAGCGCTGAACCATCCCTCTCAGCGTCATCATGCAAAATGCGGTGGAAGCTAGAGCCTTTTAAAAATTCAGAAACTTTCGAGGTTGCTAATTTATTTCTTAAAAGAGATTTGGGAGTCATTAAAACCAATGGCTTCCTAAATGAACGATGCATTTGACGCCGTAAAATGTGAAAATAATTAGCTGGCGTCGAACAGTTAGCCACTATCCAGTTTTCTCCTCCACACATTTGTAAAAAACGCTCCAATCTTGCAGAAGAGTGTTCTGGACCCTGCCCCTCAAACCCATGAGGTAGCAACATAACCAATCCAGACATTCTTAACCATTTAGACTCTCCAGAGCTAATAAACTGATCAAACATAATCTGAGCACCGTTAGCAAAGTCTCCAAATTGAGCCTCCCAAAGAACTAAGGAATTTGGTTCAGCTAAGGAATATCCATATTCAAAACCTAGAACTGCGTATTCTGAAAGCATAGAGTCAATTACTTCAAACTTTGCTTGTCCCTCTCTAATATTATTAAGAGGATAATACCGTTGTTCTGTCTTTTGATCCACGAGAGCAGAGTGCCTTTGACTGAATGTTCCTCTTGCTGAATCCTGCCCAGAAAGTCTAACAGGGTATCCCTCTATTAAAAGTGAACCGAAAGCCAAAGCTTCTGCAGTGGACCAATCTATATCGACACTGCCACTAAACATTTTTTGTTTCTCAGAAAGTAATCTCTCTACAGTTCTGTGCGTTTCAAAATTATTAGGAGTTGCAATCAGGGCCTTACTAATTTCATCAAAGGTTTTTTTTGAAACGAACTTATCACCCCTCTGATACACTTCATTATCTTTTTTCAGATGCGCCCATTTTCCGGCCAACCAATCCGCCTTACTCGGTTTATAGTTTTTTCCTGCCTCAAACTCGTCATTCAACTTTAATTGAAACTCTACCTTGGCTTGCTTCACTTCCTCTAGAGAAACCAAGCCTTCAGCTACGAGTCTCTCCTCATAAAGTGCTAAAGTCGTTTTTTGTTTTTTTATTCTGTTATACATTAATGGGTTTGTGAACATAGGTTCGTCACCCTCATTATGGCCAAAGCGCCGGTAGCAAATTATATCTAAGACTACATCCTTATGAAATGTTTGTCGAAATTCAGTAGCGACTTTTGCTGCGTGAACTACTGCCTCAGGATCATCCCCATTAACATGAAATATTGGTGCTTCGACCATTAACGCAATATCTGTCGGATACGGGCTTGATCTACTCAGATGTGGTGCTGTTGTAAAACCTATTTGATTATTCACAATTATATGGATCGTTCCTCCAGTCTTGTGACCACGTAAACCGGATAATCCAAAACCTTCCGCTACTACACCTTGCCCAGCAAAAGCTGCATCACCATGTATAAGAACAGGTAAAACACGACTGCGCTCATGATCATTTAATTGATCTTGCTTTGCTCTTGCCTTTCCTAATACGACGGGGTTAACGGCCTCAAGGTGTGAAGGGTTAGCCGACAATGAAAGATGGACCGAGTTACCATCAAATTCACGGTCTGAAGAAGCTCCTAGATGGTACTTAACATCCCCAGAACCATCTACATCCTCAGGTTTAGAACTACCACCCTGAAACTCATTGAAAATTGCTTTATAAGGTTTTGCTAATACGTTTGCTAAGACTGATAGTCTTCCTCGGTGCGGCATGCCAATAATTATATCTTCAACTCCCCTAGCCCCACCACGTTTTATTATTTGTTCCATGGCCGGAATAAGACTTTCGCCACCGTCAAGTCCAAACCTCTTAGTCCCCATATACTTCACATGAAGGAATTTCTCAAAGCCTTCTGCTTCAACAAGTTTATTTAGGATCGCTTTACGACCCCTTCTTGAAAACTGTACCTCTTTGCCTAACCCCTCAATTCGTTCTTTTAACCAACTTGCTTCTTCACGGTTTGATATGTGCATATATTGAAGCGCAAAAGTTCCACAGTAAGTTCTCTTAACTATGGATAAAATTTCTCGAATTGAAGCTATTTGCAGACCAAGCACATTATCAATAAAAATTGGCCTATCCATATCAGATTCTTTAAACCCATAACTCTCTGGGTTAAGTTCAGTGTGCTGTGGCTTGTCTTTCATTCCCAAAGGGTCAAGGTCAGCAGCCAAATGACCAAGAATTCTGTACGCCCTAATTAACATTAAGGCCCTTATGCTATCTAAAACCGCTCTTTTTAATGTGTCCTCTGACACAGAGCTATCAGAGTTAGAAGTTAACGCACTTAATTTTTCTGAAACTTTTTGAGCCTGACCATCATTGAAGAAATTATCACTCTTATTACTTTCGTCAGGAGGCCAATCTGTTCTAACCCAGCTAGGCCCAATATTACAATCTTCAGTCAGACCTGGAGAACTTTCTAAATTATCAAAAAAACTTTTCCAACTAGAATGAACTGCATTGTTGTCTTTTTGATACCTCCGGTAAAGGGTTTCGAGATACAAAGTATTACTACCCTGCATCGCTGAGGAGGAGTCTTGATGTTTATTACTTAACTTATCAGACATAAAATTATCCAACTAATTTTTATAATCTATTGACTACTTGTAAGTGTATCTTCCCAGATGGTAATAGAGCTTATACTCGAGTTAAGTTTCTGACACGGAAAAATGATAAGATAAACAAAAATATAATAAAAATGTTAAAATAAGTGATTATGTGATCACAATAAAAAATTATGTGATCACAAATTCAATAAATATCATTAATTACGTGCTATTTAGAGTAAAAAATGCTAAGTTTTTATCTCACAAACTCTTATCTATATTTTTACACGCTTCAACCAGTGCTTCGACTGCGTTTACCGACTTATCAAACATCACCTGCTCATCTTTTGTAAGAATTATCGGCACAACTTTTTCGACACCTTTAGCTCCAATAATCACAGGCACCCCCACATAAAATCCGCTTAAGCCAAACTCTCCTTCAACATAGGCTGCACAAGGCAATACTCTTTTTTGGTCCTTAAGATAAGCCTCTGCCATTTCTATTGCAGCAGTAGCTGGAGCATAAAATGCTGAGCCATTGCCCAATAAACCCACTATCTCTGCACCACCATCGCGAGTTCTCTGTACTAGCTCTTCTAGCCTATCTTCCGTAGTCCACCCCATTTTAATTAAGTCAGGCAATGGCACTCCACCCACAGTTGAGTAACGAGTCAATGGAACCATTGTGTCCCCATGCCCTCCCAACACAAATGCAGTAACATCTCGCATTGACACATTAAACTCGAGACTTAAAAAGTGCCTAAACCTTGCCGAGTCAAGAATTCCAGCCATACCGCAAACTTTTTCATGTGGAAGCCCAGAAAACTCCCTTAACGCCCAAACCATAGCATCCAGTGGGTTTGTAATACATATCACAAAAGAATTAGGCGCAAACTCTTTGATACCTTCCCCCACTGCCTTCATTACTTTTAAATTGATACCCAGAAGATCATCACGACTCATACCGGGTTTCCTTGGGACTCCAGCAGTTACAATACAAACATCAGCATCCTCTATATCCTTATAGTCAGAAGTGCCTTTGAGTTTTACGTCAAATCCTTCAGAAGGTCCTGCTTGGGCAATATCCAGTGCCTTACCTTTTGGCGTACCCTCAGCTATATCGAAGAGAACTATATCACCCAATTCCTTTAACGCAGCCAAATGTGCAAGAGTTCCTCCGATTTGCCCAGCTCCTATTAAAACTATTTTAGATCTCGCCATTTGTAATATTCCCCTATTTAATAATTTCGGAGTCAGACCTAGACTTTTGAGTAGAGTCGCGCAAGGCTAAGATCATAAATAATTTGGTTTTGAGCATATATGGATATTAGTGCATTTTTTATTTTACTATTAATCCTTGCTGTACTCCTAGCTGGTATTTCAAAAGGAGGCTTCGGTAGCGGAGCATCTTTTATATGCATACCTATTCTTGCTCTTGTGATTGAACCCACTCAAGCATTAGGGATTATGTTGCCATTACTAATGGTAATGGATGCTGTTTCTTTAAAGCTGTATTGGAAAAAATGGGATCATAATAACGCAAAGGTAATCATTCTGGGAGGCTTACTTGGTGTAATTATAGCTATCTTTTTTCATCGAGTAGCAAGCACTAACCTGATACAAATACTTCTTGGGTTAATCTCAATAGGTTTTGTTTGCTTTGAAGTACTAAAAAACTCCTTCATACTTAGAATAAGTAGAATGACTTTTAATAACAAAATAGGCGTATTTATTGGCATCAGTGCCGGCTTCACTAGCTTTATAAGTCACGCAGGTGGACCACCGGTGGCCTTATTTCTTTTATCCCAAAAAATGAGTAAAACACTTTATCAGTCCACCACAGTAATTTCATTTTGGGCAATAAATATTTTTAAGGTTGTGCCTTATAGCTTTTTAGGTTTTTTTACTTGGGAAACTATAAAAATGGACATATTATTAGCACCCATTGCAATTTTCGGCACAATAGCTGGCGCTCATGTTCATAAAATTATACCAGAGTCGTTATTTTTTATTTTTACATATATTTTGTTATTTTTAGCGGGAACAAAACTCCTTTATGATGGGATTCTGACTTGAATAAATTCCTTCAAATGGATTCAAAAAAGTTCAATTTAATTACTATCATTTATGATTTAAAACTAACTAGGTAGAAATTATTAGTTCGACCAGTATAATCTATTAAAACTATTTTTCGCATCATCGATAATCTTACTAAAAACTTGGGACCACAGGAAAAGGAAGTTAACAAATATGTGCCAAAATACCGCAATAATAGATTGTTACCGGGAGTGACACTACCGTTTTTTGTGTTATCTATGTTTTAACTTATCTTTTCTTTAGGATTTTAAATGAAAGAACCAACGAAGAACAAACGGCCTCTTTCACCCCATTTATCGATTTATAGACCTGAATTCACTTCAGTAACATCAATTTTTACTCGTATAACTGGGAATGCACTCTTAATCGCATCGCTACTAATAGTGTGGTGGATTTTCGCTGTTTCAGTAAGCTCAGAACACGTTCAGACTGTAAATAAGATATTAAATAGCTGGTTTGTCAAAATAATATTGTTTTTATCCCTTTGGGCATTTTGGTACCACTTTTTAGCGGGGCTGAGGCACTTATATTGGGATACTGGCCGCGGATTTGATCTTATCCATGCAAAATATCTTGCATATGGCGTGATAGCGGGATCTTTCATTCTAACATTATTGACAGCAATTAGTCTCTGAAAGAAAAAATGAATTATTTTAAAATTATAAATCCAAGAGTATTTTTTCAAAAACCTGGTAATGGCACAGACAAACATATTCGAATGATAATCACATCAGTTATTTTAGCCGTAGTAGCTCCAATTTTTATTTTCACTTTTGGTAAGATATTGGGTTCTAGCTATGAAGACGCAAATATTTTTTTCTTAAAACCTACCAACGCCATTGTAGTAATTCTAACTATGTGCGTAGGTTTGCTACACTTTAGATTTGGTGTACAAACTTTAATTGAAGATTATGTAAGGGGTTCAGCAAAAACGGTACTCCTAACTATAGCAAGTTTAATTTGCTACAGTGCAATTGCTATAACTTTTATTTCAATAATCCGAATCTACTTCTAAACTCCTGGAGACAATCGCAAATGCAATCTTATAAATATGAAACCCATGAATATGATGTTGTAGTTGTGGGGGCTGGTGGTGCCGGACTAAGGGCCACTTTAGGTATGGCAGAGCAGGGTTTAAAAACTGCCTGTGTAACAAAAGTATTTCCAACCAGATCTCACACAGTTGCAGCTCAGGGAGGAATAGCCGCATCTCTCTCAAATATGGGTCCAGATAATTGGCAGTGGCACATGTACGATACAGTAAAAGGCTCCGACTGGCTTGGTGATACTGACGCGATGGAGTACCTGGCGAGAGAAGCTCCTAAAGCCGTTTATGAGTTAGAACACTATGGGGTACCTTTCTCAAGGACAGAGGAAGGTAAAATATATCAACGGCCTTTTGGGGGACATACAACAGAGTTTGGTGAAGGGCCTCCTGTACAACGAACATGCGCAGCGGCAGATAGAACAGGTCACGCAATGCTACATACTCTTTACGGACAATCATTAAAAAATAATGCCGAGTTCTATATCGAATACTTTGCTATTGACCTTATAATGACGCCCGACGGCACTTGCACAGGTGTTTTATGTTGGAAATTAGAAGATGGAACTTTACATCTTTTTTCAGCAAAAATGGTTGTTTTAGCGACTGGTGGGTACGGTCGTGCATACTTTTCTGCAACCTCTGCACACACTTGTACTGGAGATGGAGGAGGCTTAGTTGCAAGAGCAGGATTACCTCTACAAGATATGGAGTTCGTTCAATTCCATCCAACAGGAATATATGGTGCGGGCTGTTTAATTACCGAAGGTGCCAGAGGTGAAGGTGGATATCTAACTAATTCCTCAGGTGAACGTTTTATGGAACGGTATGCCCCAACCTATAAAGATCTAGCTTCTAGAGATGTTGTATCAAGATGTATGACTATGGAAATCCGTGAGGGTCGCGGGGTAGGCGAGCACTCAGACCATATTCATCTTAACCTCAACCATCTTCCTGCTGAAACTTTAGCAACTAGGTTACCAGGAATATCAGAAAGTGCTCGAATTTTTGCAGGTGTTGATTTGACAAAAGACCCCGTCCCTGTTCTTCCAACTGTGCATTATAATATGGGCGGAATCCCAACTAATTATTGGGGTGAAGTTTTATCTCCAACAGATACTGATCATGATCGAGTGGTTCCAGGGTTAATGGCTGTCGGAGAAGCAGGGTGTGCGTCTGTTCATGGAGCAAACAGATTAGGCTCTAATTCTCTGATAGATTTAGTAGTTTTTGGGCGGGCAGCAGGTATTCGAGCAGGCAAAGTTGTAGACAGAAAATCTCCTAACCCTACAATTTCTTCAAATGAGGTTGATAAAATATTAAATAGATTTGATAACCTACGTTATTCAAAAGGCGCTATTCCTACCGCTGATCTTAGACTTGAAATGCAAAAAACAATGCAATCTGACGCCGCAGTCTTCAGGACTGACAAGACTTTAGCAGAAGGTGTAGAAAAAATGAACGCCGTATCTAAAAAGATGTTGGACATCCAAGTTACTGATCGTTCAATGATTTGGAATTCTGACCTTATGGAAACACTAGAGTTAACAAATTTAATGCCAAATGCGATAGCAACTATTGTTGCGGCAGAAGCCCGAAAAGAAAGCCGCGGAGCACACGCGCATGAAGACTACCCTGAGCGAGATGATGAAGCGTGGCGCAAACACTCCTTAGTGTATTGTGGAGAAAGCACATCATTAAAATACAGAGATGTACACCTAAAGCCTTTAACACAACAAAAAGACGGTGGCATCGATCTAAAGAAAATTGCTCCAAAAGCACGGGTTTACTAAAATCTTTAAGTTCATATTCTAATTAGAGCTGGCAAAACCATTTAGAACAAGGGTTTGGGCAATTCCAAGTCCCAATTTACGGGTATTTTCAGAGTTCAAATGCAATCCATCTATTGGGTCTGGCTCGCAAAAACTAGAGGCATCTGCAAAATATGTATCCTGCTCAGCCGCCAAGTCTCCATATAGCTTAGACAGTTCGGGCAACCACAGTGTAAGATCATTCAATTCGGGATGACCTTCTCCTTTCACAGAAGATAATGGCAAACAATTTGGAGGAGAGACTATCATCACTTTAGGAGGCTTGGTATTAGGCACAGAACTTCCTGTAGCTAACGGCAAATCTCTCACAGTAGAAATCAAAGTCCGCATTGCATTGGCTGTATCTTGTGGCTTGCGTCCAGCTAATGCAAAAGGGTCATTCGTTCCCAGCGCTAAAATGACAAGATCCAGTGGGGCAGCTTGTTGCAGCGCTACAGGTAAGTACGTTAAACCATTTCGTCCGGGTTTGTCTTCAAATTCAAGATCTGTGGTCCTTCCTCCAAGGCCAGCTTCCCATACGGTTACACCTTGTAAAGTAGCAGCAAGAACATTTGGCCAACGATCTACAAAACGGTGACGATCTTTTTTGCTCGCATTACGCCCCCAAACAAGAGAATCTCCAAAAACTAATATTGACTTCATTAAGAACCTTTCACCTACTAATTAAATATATTTAAAAACACAGGGGCATAAAACTGGCAAGAGTTTAGTATTGATGTGGATTTAGTATTTTATCTAATCTTTTAAACTATTGAGCCAAAAGTTTAAGGCCTTGTGTGACATCAGCTTTAACAGCCAAACGTAAACTAGGCTCATCACCCAACTTCAAAGCCTCTATAATCGATTGATGGTGTTGGGGAGAATTAGTTCGCTGCAATTTACCATATAAACTCCTCATCGTTGGACCCAACTGTAACCAAACTGTTTCCAATAGAGCAAGTGTCGCTGGCGCTTGAGCTCTCAAATATAGAGACCTATGAAATTCTAGATTATACCTGATATAATCTACAGAGCTCTCCGCCCTTATGGCCTTCCCAATAAAATCGTTAGTAGTTTCTAATCTTTCTATTAATGCTGAATGAGCGCGCGGCAGCGCACGAGTTGCAAGGTCTGGTTCCAAAAGGGCGCGTAACGAGGCCAACTCCTCTATTCGATCGTTTGTTAACTCTGGTGTAGAAATTCTACCAGAAATAGAGAGGTTTAATGCGCCTTCTGCTACTAAACGCCTTACTGCTTCTCGGATCGGAGTCATAGAAACCCCAAACTCTTTCCCTACTCCTCTTAAGGTCATAGAGGTTCCAGGAAAAACCTCTCCATGCATTATTAGAGATCTCAAACGCCGATAAATATATTCATTTGCAGAACCTGTAGGAACCTCGGAGTTAACTTCCAAACCTAAACTAAACTGTTTTAATTTACCTTTACTCATGTCAGTATGTGATCACAAAATTAAATAATAGCAAACCCCTAAAATTGATATGAATGTAGTCTTTCACCATTTTGCTTTAGCCAGAACCTAAATTCTTTATAATTCGGCATTAATGCTTCCACCTGTTTCCAAAAATTAATTGAGTGATTCATTTCTACTAAATGACTAACCTCATGAACTACCAGGTAATCTAAGACAGACTTTGGTGCTAAAACAAGTCTCCAGGAGTACGAAATATTACCTGCTACACTACATGAGCCCCACCTAGACTTTGTATCCCTTATAGTGATCCTGCTATATTTTTTTTCAATCAATTTAGTGTAATAGTCTGTCCGTTCACAAAACCTTTGACGAGCTAACTCAATCAAAAATGCTTTCAAACGAAGGTTAAAGCTTTTCTCTTTTAACGGTGCTATTATCGTACCCTCCTTAAGTATTATTTTTTTTCCACCACCAGCTATTATTGTATGTGGAACTCCCCCTATTGGTAAAACGGTTCCATGTTTTACCAAAACCTTTTCAATTTTATTCACTATCTGCTTACGGATCCACTCTACTTTATCACATGCAAATTTTTCGGCATCTTTCATTTTAACATGCACTGGAACAATCAAAAAGACATTGCCATCGACTCCAGATACTCTCAAAGAAACTCTTTTGGCTCTTTGTGACTTTTTTACGAAAATTTGCACCCCAGGAAAACCCACAGTAATAGAATATAATTTTTCAGTGTTATCCATAAATTTAGACCCTAACGCACTATTTTAGGTGAACAAGTACAAAAAACTTTAAAAGTCATAAGAAAAATATTGGAAAGTCTTTGACACTAAGCTCTGCCTGTGGCAACTGCCTAGTCTAGAATATCTTGTTTTTAAAAGAGGAAAATTATGCCCAAAGAAGAATGGGGGGTTAAACGTGTTTGCCCTAGTTGCTCAGTAAGATTTTATGATCTTAAAAAAGATCCCATGTTGTGTCCAGCATGTGGTCATGAATTCTCTCTTGAGGTTCTTCTTGGGAACAAGTCGCGCACCATGGAAGCTGACAAACCTGATGCGCAAAATAAAGAGAATGATATCATAGACGAAAATGCAGAAATAGTTTTAGAAGATGATGAAGATATAGTTATAGAGGATGATCTTTTAGAAAATGATGGATTACTTGAAGATGATGACGAAGAAACGGTTAGTCTTGATGATATAGCTGATGTGCCCGCAAAAGAAGAATAAGTCACTTGGCTTTCTCTCTCAAAATGTTTAAAAAATCACTCAGTTGACATTGGGGCCTTAGCTCAGCTGGGAGAGCGCTTGCATGGCATGCAAGAGGTCAGGGGTTCGATCCCCCTAGGCTCCACCAACACCTTATATTTTAATTGATTCTCTTATAATTAAGGTAATGAGTATATTTTCAAAAGGGACTTTACTCTAGATTACTTTCATTTCCTTTAATGATTTAATTTCTTCATCTGATAACTTTACCCAGTCCAGTAAGATTTCTTTTGTATGCTCCCCCAAAATTGGTGGTGCATTCCTATAGGTAGCTGGTGACTCACTAAGCTTTGCCGGGAAAGCAACTGTTTTTATAGTAACACCATCAGAGCGTTTAAGATCAATTTCCATTTCCCTTGCAATAACTTGTGGATCTGAAAACACTTCAGGCAGATTGTTTATAGGGCCACAAGGAACATTCACGGCTTCAAGTAACTCAATAATACCTTGTTTTTTCATTTTTTCCAATACCAACTGTAGTTCATCCTCAAGAGCTTCTCTGTTTTTAAGCCTCGCCTCATTCGATTTGTATTTAGGATCATTTGAGATCTTTGAAAGTCCTAGAGCATGACATAATCTCTGAAATTGTCCATCATTCCCACAGCTTATTATTAAATGTCCATCTAATGAAGCAAAGACCCGATAAGGTATCACATTAGGATGACTATTACCCATTCTACTAGGTACAATATCACCGTTTAACCAGTTCGATGCTTGATTTGCTAACATGGAAACCTGACTGTCCATTAAAGAACAATCTATATGTTGCCCTTTACCTGTACGATTCCTGTAATGCAAAGCAGCTAGGATTGAAGACCCCGCATTCATTCCTGTAAACAAATCACAGATAGCTACCCCTACCTTCATTGGTTCTCCACCACTAATGTTTTCAGGCTGACCAGTAATACTCATTAACCCACCCATACCTTGTATTAGGAAGTCATAACCTAATCGGTTAGCATAAGGTCCACTCTGACCAAAACCAGTAATCGAACAATAGATTATCTTTGGGTTAATTTCCTTAATAGCGTCATAATCTAATTTGTATTTTTTTAACCCACCGACCTTAAAGTTTTCTACAATAATATCTGCCTCTCGCGAAAGAGTATGGATCAGAGAGGCTCCCTCAGGTTTTGAAAAGTCGATAGTAATTGATCTTTTATTACGGTTGGCGCATGAGAAATATGCAGCTTCACCTTTTGAGCCATCTGCTCTGGTAATAAAAGGTGGCCCCCAAGACCGAGTATCATCACCGGCTACCACTGACTCAACCTTAACAACATCTGCTCCTAAATCAGCTAACATTTGAGTGGCCCAAGGACCTGCCAAAACTCGACTTAGATCGAGAACTTTTATTCCTTCAAGAGCCATTGCGCCTGTGGTGACATTTGTCATTTGGTTTCCTTCATCTAAAAAATCTTATTAATATAATTGCTACTAGGAAATTGATACTTATTGTAACGTATGAAATATTAATGTGAATGTTAAATCAAAATATTTGAGGTGAATAATTGGACTTTACTCTGTCAAGTGAACAAATAGAATTACAGGACTCCGTTCGAAAGTTTGCTAAAAACGAATTGACCACTGTTGCAGCCGAAATTGAGCGTACCGGTAAACCACCTACCAAGAAAATAATTCAGAAATTCTCTGATATGGGTTTTCTCGGTGTAAATCTGCCACAAAAATATGGTGGGTTAGGTATGAGTAACTTTGAGGCTGTTCTCGTACTCGAGGAAGTAGCAAAAATTTCGATTGCACTCGCTTTCCCAGTTTTTGAAAGTTGTTTTGGACCGGCATTAGCTATTTCATATTTTGCATCAGAGAAGTTAAAAGAGAAAACACTCTTCAAGGTATGCTCAGGTAACATGATTTTAGCAGTTGCCATGTCTGAGCCACATGCTGGTTCAGCACTGACTGACCTAAGTACCAGTGCCACAATTAGCAATGGTAGAATTTTAGTTAGTGGCACAAAACGTTGGTGCTCCGGAGCAAGCCATGCCGATGCTTATGTCGTTTATTGTAAAATGTCCAATGAACGAGGTGCAAATGGAATAGGTGCTGTTTTAATCGAAAAAAACCGGCCTGGGTTAAGTTTTGGAAAAAAAGAGCGGCATATGGGTTGGAGGGGTGTCGTAAGCGCAGATATGCACTTTGATAATATCAGCTTACCACTTGAAAACATTGTTTTACCGGCAGGTGGCTTCAAAAAATTAATGAAAGCATTTGATCTTGAACGCTGCGGCAATACCACTATGAGCCTGGCATGTGCACAATCTGCGTTTGATTATGTGCTCAATTACGTTCAAGAAAGAAAACAGTTTGGAAAACAGCTTATCGATTTCCAGGCCGTGCAAATTTCAATTGCTGAAATGAAAATGAAACTGGATGCTTCTCGAATGTTGTTATATAGGGCAGTTACTAACACTGGCGGTAAACTCCCAACAGCGGGCGAAAGTTCTATAGCAAAGTGTTACGCAAATGAGATTTGTCGTGAAGTCACTGGTAAAGCAATGCAACTTATGGGAGCGTATGGTTACTCAAGCGACTACCCAATCGAACAGAAATTTCGAGATTCATGGGGTTGGGGGATAGCTGGAGGAGCAATCGACATTCAAAAGACAAATATTGCAGCCTCTCTAATAGGAAGACGTTTCAACCAAAGAGACTGAAAAAGAAATTAATGGCGCGCTGGGGAGGATTCGAACCCCCGACCCCTTGATTCGTAGTCAAGTACTCTATCCAACTGAGCTACCAGCGCGCGGGGGTCAGGAGGATGTACCTCTGGAGACTTTTCTTTGCAAGTATTATTCATCAAACAAACTTAACTCCAAAATAAAAAATAACTAAATAAAGTATCCTTATTAAATAACTAATATCTAAAGCTTGCTTCGATTATATGGAATTATTTACTATCAATCATAAATAATTATAAACATAACGGATTTTGGCCGTTGACCTAACCGAATACTAACGTTAATAGACACCACTTAATAACTTATTATATTCGGGATGTTAAATTATGAAGCGTACATTTCAGCCTTCTAACCTAGTTCGCAAACATCGACATGGTTTTCGCGCAAGAATGGCCACAAAAGCAGGAAGAAAAATTCTTAATGCTCGTAGAGCCAAGGGGCGCAAGTCGCTTAGTGCTTAAATAATTCCTAAAAAGACACTCTGTTATAAAATTGTAACTTATGAGAGATATACCTTTTAGGGTCTAAAATGAATGTCACTAAAATAACCCTTACCACAATTTTAAAGCGAAGAGATTTCTTATTAGTTGCGGCTGAAAAGCGTTCTGGGCAACCAGGACTTTTGTTGCAAGGTCGAAATAGGCAAGATGGTAGCTCAAGTACTAGAGTTGGATATACTTGCTCAAAAAAACTAGGTAACGCCATTGCCCGTAATAGAGCAAAACGTCGTCTCAGGGAAATTTCTAAAGCCACATTAACAGTAAAGGGCAACCCGGGTTGGGATTATGTTTTAGTAGGGCGTCCAAAAACTACGCTTGAGAGAAATTATTCTTTATTAATTGAAGACCTAAATAAGGCTATTAAGAAAGTTCACTCATGACACCGTTTGCTTACCTATTATCTCTACCTATCAGATTATATAGGCTTGTCTTTTCACCTTGGGTAGGTTCAAACTGTCGTTTCATGCCCACTTGTTCAGCTTATGCATTAGATGCTTTAAAAAAACATGGTGCGATCAAAGGTATAAATCTAACTTTCAGAAGGGTCCTAAAGTGCCATCCGCTTGGAGGCTCTGGGATAGACAATGTTCCTTAGAAAGATTTAAAGGGGTGATAATCATGTAAAATACTTATTATAAATACAGATTTCACTTCACTTACTCTCAACACAACAATATATGTGAGCCATGCTAGATAATTCTCCTATTCATCCATTGTTTGATAATGCACCTTCAACAACGGAGTTTAAAAAGCTACGCAAACGAATAATTAGGGAAACTCGTCAGGCTATCTGTGACTTTGGTATGCTGGAGCCGGGTGCTCGATGGTTGGTTTGCCTGTCAGGCGGCAAAGATAGCTACACACTATTAGCAGCCCTAACAGAATTGCAATGGCGCGGGCTGTTACCCGTAGAGATCCTAGCTTGTAATTTGGACCAAGGCCAACCTAATTTTCCTGCGACTATACTACCAAAATTTTTAAAGGGCATGAGCGTACCTCATAGAATAGAATATCAAGACACTTACACTATAGTTACTGATAAAGTACCGAAAGGTCGTACATATTGCTCACTTTGTTCACGATTGAGACGTGGTATTCTATATCGTATTGCTCGAGAGGAAGGTTGTTCAGCTATTGTTTTAGGACACCATAGAGAAGACATTCTTGAGACGTTTATGTTAAATTTGTTCCATGGCTCTCGTTTAGCCGCAATGCCACCAAAGCTTCTAAATGATGAGGGTGACGTATTCGTTTATAGACCTTTAGCATATGTTGCTGAGGCTGATTGTGAGAAATTCTCGACTGCGATGGACTATCCAATAATTCCATGTGATCTTTGCGGGTCTCAAGATGGGCTCCAAAGGCAAAATATAAAAGAATTACTGAACGGTTGGGAAGAAAAACATCCAGGGCGTAAACAAAAAATTTTTAGAGGATTGATGAATAGCAACCCTTCTCACCTTTTAGATACAACTATATTCGATTTTAAAGGCTTAGTACGAAATAGTTCGCCAAAAAATTAAAAAGTAATAAAACACCTTAATTCCTGCTAATTAATAACTCTATTGCGGTAAATATCTAGAGAAAAAGCTTGACCTTCTCTACATCAAGATGTTGAACCATTTTAAATTTAAATATTATAGGTGGTAGTCCCATAATGGACGGACAAAATAAAAATCTTATTTTCGCAACAGTTCTTAGTTTTTTTGTAATTCTAACCTGGTTTTTTCTTTTTCCTCCTGAAGAGCTTCCTCAGGATATAGATAATACAATAGAGCTGACCTCGGATATAAATAATAGTGGCCTATTACCACCAGTTGTGAATACGATATCAAACAACTCACAAACAGTAGCTGGCCTTAATAATTCAAAAGGAGCTCCAGCTCCAAGAGTAGAGATTTCCACACCAAACTTGAGTGGTTCTATATCTCTCCTAGGTGGAAGAATAGATCAGCTAGAACTTAAAAACTACTATGAAACCTTAGAAAAAAAGAAAAACGTCGCCCTCTTATCTCCCACAGACAGTTCTAATGCGTATTACGCGCTATTTGGATGGACGCCCGGATCAACGAATCTAAACTATGACCAGGTTCCTGGTCCCACGACTCTGTGGGGAATAGAGAGAGGAAGTAGTATTGGGCCTAATAGTCCTGTAATTTTAAAGTGGGAAAATAATCAAGGGTTAGTTTTTCGCAGAAAAATTTCTGTAGATGAAAACTTTATGTTTTCAATAGAACAATCCGTTGAAAATAAATCATCTAAAAATTTCGACCTTCAGCCTTATGGTATAATAGCAAGACACGGTGAACCAGATGTTATTGGCTTTTTCATTCTACACGAGGGTGTTGTGTCAATGACAGACGGCGAGTTAGATGAGGTCGATTATGATGACATGCCAGATTTTAAGTTTTTGCCTAGGGAAGCGGCAAACACTAATATTTCAAAAGTATCTGAAAACGGTTGGATTGGGTTTACAGATAAATATTGGATGACTGCCCTTATTCCAACGCCCGGCACTCCTTTCACCTCAGTTGCTAAATATGTACCTAGCGCAGAGGTGTACCAAACAGAAACTAGGTTAAAACTTGTAAACGTTGCACCTGGCAACACAAAAACAATTTCTACTAAACTGTTCGCTGGAGCAAAAGAGTGGGCCACAATTAAAAATTATGAAAATGAAGGTATAAATGGGTTTTTAGACTCAATTGACTGGGGAATGTTCTTTTTCCTAACCAAACCAATCTTTGCCGTATTATATTGGCTAAATAGTTTTATTGGGAATATGGGTTTTTCAATTATTGCTCTAACATTCTTGATTAAAGCCCTTCTTCTTCCTCTGGCTTATAAATCATATGTTTCGATGGCTAAAATGAAAAATCTACAGCCTGAGATGGAAAAAATTAAAGCAAAGACAGGCGACGACAAGAAAAAACTTCAAGTCGAAATGATGGCTCTATACAAAAAAGAAAAAGTAAACCCTGCTGCTGGTTGTTTACCAATCCTATTACAAATCCCTATCTTTTTCTCGCTATATAAAGTTATTTTTGTAACCATAGAACTACGACACGAGGCTTGGGTTGGATGGATTAAAGACTTAAGTGCACCTGATCCATCATCCATCCTTAATTTATTTGGACTTTTACCCTGGGGCACACCTGAAGTTGGTACAATTTTTGCATTAGTATCTATTGGTGTTCTCCCTATTCTCTTAGGCATATCAATGTGGCTTCAGCAAAAGTTAAACCCTGCTCCAACAGATGCAACTCAGGCAATGATATTTGCTTGGATGCCATGGGTTTTCATGTTTATGCTGGGAAGTTTTGCAAGTGGCTTAGTAGTTTACTGGATTGCCAACAATGTTATGACCTTTGGCCAGCAATATGCAATAATGCGAAGCCAGGGCTATACGCCTGATCTCTTTGGGAATATTAAATCTAGCCTCAAAAGAAAAAAGTCAGAAAAAAAATGAAGCCTATATTAAAGCATATATGGAGGCATCCAATTAAAAGCCATGGCAGAGAGGAACTTACAAGTATAGAACTGAGTAAAGATAAAACCCTACCCTGGGACCGTTGTTGGGCTATTGCACATGAAACGTCAAAAGCAAATAATAGCTCTTGGGCCGAGTGTGTAAACTTTTCTAGAGGATCAAAGGCGCCTAAATTAATGGCGATAAATGCTTCTTTAAATGAATCTAACGAAGAGGTCACTTTAAGTCATCCAGAGTTAGAATCAGTAACTATTCATCCAGAAAAAAATGCAGACAAGTTAATAAAGTGGGTTTATCCAATAATGCCAGAAAATAGATCAAAATCAGAGAAGGTTGTTCGAGTTTTAGGTCGGGGTATGACAGATACAGATTATCCTTCAATATCCCTTAACAGTATTACCAGTCACCAAGCCGTTGAAAATAAATTCGGCGAAAAACTAGATATTAGAAGATGGCGCGGGAATTTGTGGTTAGATGGTTTAGATCCATGGGAAGAATTAAATTGGATAGGAAAAACTATTTCAATAGGTGAATGCAAAATAAAAGTTCGAGAGCGTATAGTTAGATGTTTAGCTACAACAGCAAACCCTGTAACTGGCGAACGAGACGTTGATACTTTGTCGATCCTGGAAACCTGGGGTCATAAAGACTTTGGAGTTTATGGCCAGGTTCTAGAGCCTGGTAAAATCATGGTTGGTGATACCATTTCAGTATTGTAGTTTGATGGTATGAGTAAATTCACTTTCGAGATATCTAAAGAGCTTTCTAAAGAGACGCTGGAGGAAGGAAGAAGGCTTTTTGCCGGTGAGAACACTTTTCTAAAGGGTGTAGTAGCTATAGAAGGTCTACCACCACCAAATCGAACAGAAATCTGTTTCGCTGGAAGATCTAATGTAGGAAAATCTAGTTTACTTAATGCTGTGACGGGACGAAAAGCATTGGCTAGAACCTCAAACACGCCAGGAAGAACACAGGAAATAAACTTCTTCTCAATAGGCGAAACATTTTACATGGTAGACCTACCCGGCTACGGGTTCGCAGAAGCACCTTTGGCAGTAGTAAAGAAATGGCAAAGTCTATTAAAACTATATCTATCTGGGAGACAAACCCTGAGACGCGCATTTGTTCTTATAGATGCAAGGCACGGTATAAAAAAGGTGGATCATGAAATCCTCAGCTCACTAGATAAATCAGCTGTAACATTCCAAATTGTACTTACAAAGACAGATAAAATAAAATCGCCTGACTTTAGCACTTTAATTAAATCAGTATCAGATGATTTATCTTTCCATTCAGCTGCGTATCCAGAGATAATTATTACTTCTTCCAATTCAGGCCTAGGGATACCTGATCTACGGTCAGCTATCGCATCACTTGAGTGAAAGAAAAGTTAATAGTATTTTAAGAGATCTACTTAAATATAGTAGAAAACTCTTAATTCTTCTATATATACCAAATATACTATACAAGAAATTTTCAGTTATTGGGAAACTAACCTATGAAAAAGCAATTAAACCTTAGCCATGACTGGGTGACATCTGCAAAAACCCTCTCTGAGGCACTCCCTTACTTACAAAGGTACGATGGTGCCGTAGTTGTAATTAAGCTTGGTGGTCACGCGATGGGTAATGATCAAAATATGGAAGTCTTTGCCCGAGATATCGTTCTCATGCAGCAAGTTGGTATAAACCCCGTTATAGTGCATGGTGGTGGCCCGATGATAAATGAGATGTTAGGGAAATTAGACATTCAATCAAAATTTATTGATGGAAAGCGGGTGACAGACGCAGAAACTATTAAAGTAGTGGAAATGGTGCTTTCTGGAAGTATCAATAAAAAAATAGTTCAAGCAATTAATACACAAGGTGGGAAAGGTATTGGCCTTTCAGGTAAAGACGCAAACTTACTATATTGCACTCCTGAAGATCCAAAGTTTGGTTTTGTTGGAAAACCAACTAAGGTAGACCCCTTCGTCTTAAGTGAAATGTTTAAGTCCGGCTTTATTCCAGTCGTTGCTCCAATAGGCTTAGGAGAAGGCGGGGAGACATATAATATTAATGGAGATACCGTAGCTGGTGCAATAGCAGCAGCATTAAAAGCAGATAGGTTACTGCTTTTAACTGATGTTTCTGGAGTCAAAAATGAAAATGGGGAAGTTATAACGGAACTGTCATCTTCAGAGATTAAAGCACTAACTGAGAAGGGAATTATCCAAGGGGGTATGATCCCAAAGACTGCCACTGCTCTGGTTGCACTAGAAGGTGGCGCTAGAGCTGTTGTTATATTAGATGGACGTGCGCCGAATGCGTGTCTGTTAGAGCTTTTCACAGAGCACGGGGCTGGCTCAATAATTCGTTTATAAATAAGTAACGTAACCCAAACAAAGTTTAGATGACTTACGAAGAACTGGATAAATTAGTTAAGAAACAAAAGTTGAAAATCTTAGGTGGTTTTTTTCCAAACAACAATGATGGTATACCTTCAGGAATTAAAACATTAATACTTTTAGGACCTGACGAACCTAATTTCTGGAAACATTTTATATTAAGTCCAGAGTGGAAAAAAGAAGAGATCAACCCGCTGGATATGTGGTCTTATAGAGTTATTAATGAAATAGCGAAAAACTTGAATTCATTAGCCTTTTTTCCATTTGGAACACCAGCGCACCCTTTTTTCAAATGGGCTATTCGTTCAGGTTCTGCGTGGCAAAGTCCAGTGTCTTTATTAGTTCACAAAAATGCTGGGTTAATGGTCTCCTATAGGGGAGCGATAGGTTTACCCAGAAAAATAACTTTACCCCCCAAAGCACAAAAACCTTGCAATAACTGTAATAAACCATGCCTTAACGCATGTAAGGTTACAGCATTAACGAGTAAAGGTTACGATGTTGATAAGTGCAAAAGTTTTTTAAATAGTATTGAAGGTGCTAAATTTTTATCGCAAGGTTGTAGCGTAAGACTATCATGCCCTATCTCAAAAAAAATTAAAAGAGACCCAACACAATCTGAGTACCACATGTCTGTTTTTAAAGCATCTTAGGTTAAATATTTACTGGAAAGAAACAAATGACATCAGATAAAAAAAATACACTTTTTACCTCATTGGCAAATTTAATCGAAATTAGGAGGGAATCGCTAGTAGAGTTAACTCAAGATCTTATCAAAATTCCTACGTTAAACCCTCCAGGAGAAAATTATTTAGAAATCTGCGAATATCTAAACAAAAGATTATCTAAAATTGGCTTTGAGACACAAATAATTAGAGCGAAAGGTGCTCCTGGAGACTCAGACAAATACCCACGATGGAATATTATTGGAAGAAAAGAGGGTAGAAACTCAGGAGAATGCATCCACTTCAATTCTCATACTGACGTTGTTGAAGTTGGCTTGGGTTGGAAATTTGATCCATTTGGTGGACAGGTTTTTGAAGGAAAGGTCTACGGCCGCGGGGCCTGCGATATGAAAGGTGGCCTGGCGGCATCAATTATAGCAGTAGAGGCGTTTTTAGAGGCTTGCCCTGAATATAATGGAGCAATTGAAATATCGGGAACTGCAGACGAAGAGACTGGTGGTTATGGAGGTGTAGCATATTTAGCCGAAAAAGGTTTTTTTTCGCCCCAACGAGTTCAACATGTTATTATACCTGAACCACTTCATAAAGACCGTATATGTCTAGGCCATCGAGGGGGATGGTGGGCCGAAATAGAGACTTTTGGAGAGATTGCTCACGGAGCCATGCCATTCGCTGGCGATTGTGCCGTGCGCCACATGGGTGAGGTCTTAAACGAGTTTGAGGAAACTTTATTCCCTAATCTAAAAAAACGAGTTACAGAGATGCCTGTAATACCAGAGGGTGCAAAAAACTCTACCATGAATATTAACTCAATCCATGGTGGTCAGGTGGAGCCAGATCCAGAAAGTAATGCGTTGCCATCTCACTGTGTTCCTGACAGCTGTAGAATAATTATTGATCGACGCTTTCTGATTGAAGAGAACGTGGAAGAAGTCAAAGCAGAAATAGAAAACTTGTTAGAAGGTATAAAATCGAGAAGGCCAAAATTTACATATGAGGTAACTGAGTTAAATCGAGTTATACCCAGTATGACAGATAAAAATGCGCCTATAGTAAAATCTATCGCTACTTCTATAGAAAAAGTTATAGGTAAAAGCCCAGATTATGTCGCGTCACCTGGTTCTTACGATCAAAAACATATAGATAGGATCGGCACCCTTAAAAACTGCATTGCCTATGGTCCTGGAATTTTAGATCTAGCCCACAAACCTGATGAATTTGTTGTCATAGATGATATGGTCGATAGTGCAAAAGTTATGGGAAATTCACTTATAGACCTGTTAACTAGTTAGAAACTATTTAAATAAAAAAATATACTGGAAAAGCTATGGACATAAATAAACTCTCTTTTAATCCCTCTCTTTGTTTTATAAATGGAAAGTGGATCCATCCTCATAAAGGGAAGTTCATTGAATTAGTTAACCCTTCTAACGGAAAAATTTTATGTAAAATATCGCGTGGCTCCAGTGAAGACATAGATCATGCGATTATAGCTGCACAAAATAGTGATTGGGTTAATTCAAGTGCTTTAGAAAGAGGTCGGGTTCTTTTAAAAATGAGCCAAATGGTTTTAAATGAGGTTGAACTACTAGCGGAGCTCGAAGCAAACGATGTAGGAAAGCCTCTCGCACAAGCGCGCGGTGATGCGATCGCTCTCGCTCGTTATCTAGAGTTTTATGGTGGGGCCGCAGATAAGATACACGGAGAAACAATCCCTTACTTAAATGGCTATACCGTTTATACCTTACGCGAGCCGCATGGGGTAACAGGCCATATCGTACCTTGGAACTACCCGATGCAAATTATAGGTCGTTCAGTAGGGGCCGCTCTAGCCATGGGAAATACAACTGTCCTTAAACCAGCAGAAGAGGCCTGCCTATCTGCATTGGCCTTTGCAGACATAGCAAGACGAGCTGGTTTACCAAATGGCGCACTAAACGTTGTTCCCGGTCTAGGGCTTGAGGCAGGTGCCTCCTTAGCGTGTCACCCTGGTATTCATCATATTTCATTCACAGGCTCTGAGGCCGTTGGAATAAAAATCCAAGCAGCAGCTGCTAAAAATGTTGTTCCTGTCACCTTGGAGCTTGGCGGAAAGTCGCCGCAAATTGTTTTTGATGATGCGGACGTAGAAGCAGCTCTTCCTTACTTAGTTAACTCAGGAATTCAAAATGCTGGCCAAACTTGCTCTGCAGCTTCCAGAATATTAATACAAAAAAGTGTTTTTAATAAAGTAAAAGATCTGATGGGTAAAAAATATAGCACTCTTCGTGTAGGGCCAGCCATTGACGATTTAGATCTAGGGCCTTTAATCTCTAATCGTCAAAAAGAAATAGTTTTGAATTTTCTAGAAGTAGGTAAAAACCTTAAAGTTGTTGCCAAGGGAAGTATTTCTCAGAATGCGCCAGAAACAGGTTTTTATATTCAACCAACTTTATTTGAAGATGTCCCCTATAATCATAAATTAGCACAGGAAGAGATTTTTGGACCCATACAGGTACTAATACCTTTTGATACTGAGGAGGAGGCCATTCATATCGCCAATAGCACCTCATTTGGTCTAGTAGCATCTATTTGGACTAACGATGGAGCAAGACAGATGCGGATGGCTAAAAAATTAAAATGTGGGCAAGTTTTTATTAATAATTATGGGGCTGGTGGAGGCGTTGAATTACCTTTTGGTGGTGTAGGAAAGTCTGGTCATGGTCGAGAAAAAGGATTTGAAGCTCTTTACGGATTTTCTACCCTAAAAACTATAGCCGCTTTTCACGGGTAACTTTTATAAAAATTTGTTTCAGATCCTAGTTTAATGTCCTAAGATTTGACTAAGGAATAATTTTGTTCGCTCTGATTTTGGATTATTAAAGAACTCTTCTGGTTCATTTTGTTCAACTATTTGACCTTCATCCATAAAAATAACTCTATCAGCAACCTGTCGAGCAAAGCCCATTTCATGGGACACTACGATCATCGTCATTCCATCATCAGCCAACTCAATCATCGTATCTAAAACTTCCTTGATCATTTCTGGGTCAAGTGCAGAGGTAGGCTCGTCGAAAAGCATTATTCTAGGCCTCATGCATAAAGATCTGGCAATTGCTACTCGCTGCTGCTGCCCACCAGATAGTTGCCCAGGGTATTTATCTGCTTGCTCTGGTATCTTAACCTTTTCCAGGAAACCCATCGCAATTTCATCAGCTTCTTTTTTTGGGGTTTTTCGGACCCACAATGGTGCAAGAGTACAGTTCTCAAGAATTGTTAAATGAGGAAAGAGATTAAAATGCTGAAAAACCATTCCAACTTCTGATCTAACCTTGTCAATATTTTTTAAGTCTGAGGTTAATTCAGTGCCATCAACAACGATTTTACCAGATTGATGCTCTTCCAATCTGTTTACACACCGAATGAGAGTAGACTTTCCAGATCCAGATGGACCTGCAACTACAATTCTTTCTCCACGTTTCACACTTAAATTAATATCACGTAAAACATGAAAGGACCCAAACCATTTATTCATTTCTGAAATTGCAATAGCATCTTCGTTAGATGATAGCATTTCTGCCCGAGCCAATTTTTCTTTCGATAGTTTTGCCATTAATGGGTCTCCTTAATTTTCTTTACGAAGCTTTCGCTCCAAATACATTGAGTAACGGGACATTGAGAAACAAAAAACAAAAAAGCATAGGGCTACAAACACGTTTAATTCCCAGTAAACACCATTCCAACGCATATCTGCAAGAACAACTGTTGTCAGGCCAATAGGGTCAAAAAGACCTATTACAGACACCAATGTTGTATCCTTTAAAACACCAATGAAATTTGATACAATCCCTGGTATTGAAATCTTCAAAGCCTGAGGCATAATAATTAACCTTTGTGCTTTCCAATAAGAAAAACCAAGTGCATTTGCGGCCTCATATTGCCCACTGTCCAGCCCGGCCAAACCCCCACGCACAACTTCAGCCATATAAGCTGAAGAAAAGAGTGTGACCATTATAACTACTCTCATGATGATATCGAAGTTTGTTCCCGGCGGCATGAAAATATTAAGTAATGTTGATGCAACAAATAATAAGGTAATTAAAGGAACTCCCCTTATGAATTCGATGAACCATACGCAAAGAACTTTTACAATTAATAAATCAGATTGACGGCCTAAAGCTAAAAATATGCCTATAGGCAAAGAACAAAAAATTGCAGTTAACCCGATCGTCAAAGACAATAAAAGTCCGCCAAAATCCCTACTCGGCAAAACCTGAATTTCATAGGGGATCATTTCAGCTAACAGTCCAGAAGCTGGCTCTGTTAAAAACATCCACCATATAATCGGCACACCTATCGATGAAAGCAATAGAATGACTGCGTTCACTTTTTCTTTTAAAGATCTCCAAACAAAATACCCAAGCACTAATCCCAGAAAAGAAAAAATTGGCGGCCAGATGGAGCCACCCCATAAAAGCCAAACCGCCAGAAATGGGAATACTGGACCAAGAAGAAACAGTTTCCTTGGCACTCTTTCAAATAGTATTGGTGCTATTGTTACTAAAAATAATACAAATACAAGTATGGGTCTCCATAAAATGCTTCTATCATAGAACCCAAAAATAAATTGCGGCCAGCGTTCAGTTATTACTCCCCAGCAGGCTCCACTATGATGCCCGGTTAGAGCTGTGTTTATCTCTCGACACTCGTTTAAACTCGTTGCTTTCCATGTCGGCGTTAATACCCACGGAATAAGGAAACTTAGAAAAGAATAAACAAAGTATAATGATATGACGGTTAAAATACTATTGAACCAACCGTTAAACAAATTTTCTTTTGCCCAGCCAATAACACCAATAGAAGTAAGGGGTGGTGTTTGTTCAGCCAACATCTCAGATCTAACGAAAGACACATTTCTCATACTATCTCTCCACCATATCGTTTCTACGATTGTACCAATTTATCACCGCTGAGATTAAAAGAGAGATAGTTAGGTATATTGACATCCCTAATAAAAGTGTTTCCAGTTCACGGCCTGTTTGATTCAACGTTATCCCCATAAGAGTACCAGTTAAGTCCATATAACCTACTGCTATAGCTAGTGAAGAGTTTTTAGTCAGATTTAAGTAGTTAGAGATAAGTGGTGGTACAATAACCCTTAAAGCCTGAGGTAGAATTACTAGAGCCATTATTACGTTAGGTCTAATACCTAGAGCTCCTGCAGCTTCTGTCTGACCTTTAGAGACAGCCAAGATACCTGATCTCACAATTTCAGCTATGAATGCTGAAGTATAAAGAGACAGCGCAATCCACAGAGCTATTAGTGAGTTCCTAAGATGAATTCCTCCCTTAAAATTAAACCCTTTTAATTCAGGATATCCTAAGTAAAAACCCAAATATACCAATAAAAGAATGGTCGGAGTGAAGATTACTCCTAACCTCAGGTACCACGTCGTTGGCCTAACCCCAGTCTCTTCTTGAATGCGTTTTGCCCGTGCTTTTATTTTTCCAGAGGCCCAAATACTACCGATAAAAATTGCTAAAATTACTATTAAATCTATACTTATGTAGAAGCTATTTGAGAAAAAACCCATGTCTCCAAAACCATTAGAGAATAGAGGCTCAGGGATATAAAAACCCCTGTTAGTCAAAGCTACACTATCAAATAGCTTCATCGTAGCAATTGGGTCTGCCCCCCTAAAATGTTTAGGTACTGGAAAACTATGTGCCACCATCGACATTATAAGAAGTATCCATAACAGTAGAGGAACATTTCTGAAAATCTCGATATGAACAGTCATTATTCGCGCAACTATCCAATTTTTTGATAGCCGCGCTATCCCAACAAATACTCCTAAAATTGTAGCAGTAACGCAACCGATTGCGGATAAAACTAAAGTGTTTAGCACACCTAATACAGCCGCACGTCCATGAGTAGACCTTGAGTCATATTCAAGAAGTTTTTGATTTATGTCATAATTTGATTCATTTACTAAAAATGAGAAATCTATATCTTTACCTGATATTGCCAGATTACTCATGGTATTATTTACAAGCCACCACACTAAGCTGAAAAAGAATATCAGAGCAATTACTTGAAATGAAGTTGATCTATACCTTGTATCATATAGAAGCATCGATAATTCAAAAGTAGGCTTCTTAAAATCTTGATGTTGAGCCATTGGGAAGTTCTATCCAATCTTTTAGTACAACCTTTAAACTTTTGGCTAATAGTTATCCTAGCCAAAACTTTAAAAGCTTCAGTTGAGGTTAGGGCGCAATAGAATTGCGCCCTAAACTATAAACTAATTTTTATCTAAATGGTGGTGAATAAAGAAGTCCACCATCTGTCCACTGAGCGTTCAAGCCACGCTCTAGACCAATCTGAGTATTTGGACCCAGGTGGTTTTCAAAGATTTCACCATAGTTTCCTTCAGCTGCAATAACTCGAACAGCCCAATCAGCATCTAGACCAAGCATTTCGCCCAAATTACCTTCAGTACCCATCATTCTGTTAATTTCAGGGTTGTTTGTTGGCGCAGCTGCCATTTCCGCTACGTTAGCTTTGGTAATACCAAGCTCTTCAGCTGAAATAAGAGCATTTAAAGTCCAACGAACAATGTCACCCCACTGGTTATCACCGTGACGAGTAACTGGTCCGAGTGGCTCTTTAGAAACGATTTCTGGTAAGATCACATGAGCATCAGGGTCTGCAAAAGTAGATCTTGCAGAAGCTAGACCTGAAGCATCTGTAGTATAGACATCACAAGCTTCTGCTTGATAAAGAGATCTAGACTCTGAACTTTTTTCTGTTGGAACTGGCTCATAAGTGATACCATTTACTCTAAAGAAATCAGCAAGGTTTAACTCTGTAGTTGTACCTACTTGGATACAAACTGTTGCTCCATCTAAATCTTTTGCAGATGTTACACCCAAAGATTTTGGAACCATAAAGCCCTGACCATCATAATAGTTAACACCGTGGAAATCTAGTTTTAGATCAACATCACGTGAAAAAGTCCATGTTGTTGTTCTTGAAAGTACATCAACTTCACCAGAAGCAAGTGCTGTGAAACGCGTTTTACCTGTTGTTGGTACAAATTCAACAGCCATCGGATCACCGAGAACCGCTGCAGCTACCGCACGACAAACAGCTACATCAAACCCTTGATATACGTTGTTAGCATCCGGCAATGAGAATCCTGCAACACCGGTACTAGTTCCACAGTTAAGAATTCCTCGAGCTTTAACTTCTTCTAAGGTGCTAGCGCTTAAAGTAGTGGCAGCCATCCCTAACGCCAGTAAAGCGCCCATAAATAGTGATTTTTTCATAATTGTCTCTTCCTATATTTAATGCCCATTCTGGGCTAATTTTTTAGCCCTCCCGAGCCAACTTTTATTTTAAGCAGATACATCCACCAAGGCCCAACTAAATATAGGTTTTATTTGAAAGGTCAAGAAAATTAAGAAATAATATCAAGGCATGAGAAGATAATAAAATAAAATTTAAACTCCAATCTTTACATTTTCTTTAAATCTTAATCAGTGTAGCAATTGATTAAGAAACTTTGTAAAAACTTGCAGCGTGAAAAAAGGCTGTTTTTCTATTAAGTGTTCTTACATTCTCAACTTCGTCTACTCCCCAGTTTTCCTGTTGCCAGTCTTCGTCTATTTGGCAAGCTGACCAAGCATTATTTAGATCTAAAAAATTTTTGATTACAGCAAGACTAATTACCAACGACCCAGATATTGTTACTAAATCATAAAGAGCACAAAGCTGAAAAATATTTAAGTTAGAAACTTGTTTCTCAAACTCTAAAATACTTTGAACCGGCTGCGGTGCATACACAACGCCTTCAAAAACGTTAAGAGGTGAATTCAACTCTGATGCTGACCATGAGACAAGATTTGACCAAATTTGTTCTTGGCGACGCACAAGCTCTTTAGGTCTATCTGCTCTGTAACAAATGAGATCACTATCTCCATAATCAGTGACTAATTTCCTTATTTCCTCAATTTGTGGAGCTACTTTATCTATAGCTGAATTGGCAGAGCGAGTATAAGGCATCGTTAATGGGTCTACTTTATCACCCTGACTTTTCCACTCAAGAACTACAAGGTTAGCCATCTCCTTAGTTGGCAAAATCAAAGGTTTCTTATTTGGCGTGTTCAATAGTCTCTGATCTAAATAAACTTTATAATGATTGACCTCATCCACACATACAGTTGATACTTTCTCCCAAAATCTTTTTTTTGGCCATTCAACCATTTTTAAATGTCACTCCAAATATTTTTCAGAATACCATCAATTTCATTAGGAAAACTTACATAAAAATCTGATCTTGGTGTCATAATTTCTGAACTGTGATAACCCCAGGAGACGCCTACTTTATTAAAATTAGCCGCCTCTCCCATATCCATATCATACGAAGTATCACCAATTATAACAGCGTTTTCAGAAAGTAACCCTGTTTCATCAAGAGCTGAGTAAAGCATTGACGGGTGAGGTTTTGAAGGATGATTATCAGCTGTTTGTATAGTCGAAAAGTAGTGGCCAAGTGAATGTGATTCGATAATATGATCTAACCCCCTACGCCCTTTTCCTGTCGCAATGCCCAATAAATACTTTTCAGAAACTGACAATCTATCCAAAAGTCCCCTAATACCGTGAAATAGTGGTGATGGTTCATATTCTGAGCTTTCCCGAAGAGACATAAAACACTCAACGTACGAATCAACTATCTTTTTATGAAGAATTTCAGAACCTTCAGGCACCATTTTTTGGAGAGCTTCAGTAAGAGATAAGCCTATTATGGACCTAACCTGACTTTTCTTTGGAATGGGCAAGCCATGCCTTTCAAAAGCCAAGCCCATCGCATTAGAAATGTGTGCCTGACTATCAACTAATGTCCCATCAACATCAAACACTACTAACTTCATTATTGCCATTCTTCGTTAACATCAAAAGGGTCGAAAGGCACATCAGACTCTGACCACCCAAAATAATTCCATGTTTTTAACATATGCTCTGGCAACGGTGCAGAAAAAACTAAATCTAACCCTGTAACTGGGTGTTGAATTGTAAGAGATCGTGCGTGAAGATGCATTTTTTTACTAATATCATCCCCTAAACCGGACCCCCAACCGTCACCATAATTATCCTGGCCGGACCCTCCATACTTCCCATCTCCAACTATTGGGTGCCCAAGCTCTGACATATGAGCTCTAAGCTGGTGGGTTCGTCCGGTTACTGGAATCAAAGCCATCCAGGACGCTCTTTGTGCTAAGAAACATAGTGTTGCATAATCAGTGTGCGCTCTTTTAGCTCCAAAGGTCGAGTTAATATCATCAGGGTGAACACAGTACATTTTTTCACCTGCTCCATCATTAGTATGCCCTTTCTTCTTAACCAAACCAAACTTTATTGAACCTATTTTTGGATATGGCACCCCAGCAACTAACGCCCAATAAATCTTTCTAGTGTTTTGATGTCTAAATGCTTTTGTTAATTCACTCGCCATTGCTTGAGTTCTTGCTAGTAATAGGACCCCTGAGGTATCCTTATCCAAACGATGCACCAATCTCGGGGCCTCTTCACGTTCAAAGGTTAATGCTCCTGTCATCCCATCAACATGACGAGTTTGCTTACTACCACCCTGCACAGCTAAGCCAGCGGGTTTATTTAAAACTAGCAAATAATCATCTTTGTATATTACACAGTTTCTAATCATTTCTGCATCAGATCTAGTAATATTTTTTTGATCAGAAAATTGTTTTATCTCGTCAAAAGAAGGAAGAGGTGGGATGCGGATGATTTGTCCCGGAGACACACGTGTGCTTGACTTAACACGACCACCATTTACACGAATTTCACCTTTTCGACACATTTTTTCAATATTACTTTGATTTATGTGGGCAAACTTTCTACGAAACCACCGATCAAGTCGCTGCTCAGCTTCGTCATCTCCAACTGTTATTTTTTGAATTGTACTCATATTATTAAATAACGTCCCAACCAAATACCTCCAAAAAGAGCCATTATAGAAAATAAAACAGATATAGTGACATATAACATCAACCCCACAATATTGCCCTGTTCATAAAGCATATACGTGTCCAATGAAAACGCTGAGAAAGTTGTAAAACCACCCAACAGACCAACCATTAAAAAAGGATATAGGTTCAACCAATTTCTTTCATCTAGCGCTACAACTAAAAAGCCCATAATGAAAGAGCCAAGGATATTTATGAAAATGGTTCCAACTGGAAAGCCTGCACCTAAGATACGTGCAGCACTTATCACTGTTGCGTACCGCAATGTTGCTCCTAGAGCTCCACCCAATGCTACCTGAAAAAATGTAAAAGTCATAACCAACCTGTCTGCGCTAAAATACCTGATGTCAAGATTCTCTAGATTTTCTCAACGACTTAAAGTATTCCAACTTTGCTCTTAAATCTTTTTCAGCCCCCTGATCGCTGGGGTTGTAATATTCACGATCTTTAATCAAGTTAGGGAAGTAATCCTGTCCAGAGAAACTATTTTCATAATCATGGTCGTACTTGTACCCCTCCCCGTAACCTTGCTCTTTCATCAGCATAGTAGGGGCGTTGAGAATATGTTTTGGCGGAGACTGTGAACCATTATCAATTGCAGCTGAATTGGAATTCTTAAAGGCCGTGTATACAGCATTTGATTTAACAGCTAGCGCCAGGTAAATTGTTACCTCTGCCAATGCTAAGTCTCCTTCGGGACTTCCCAGCCTCTCATAAACGTTCCAGGATTCTAGACACATGCGTTTGGCGTTTTCATCTGCTAACCCAATATCCTCCAAGGCAATTCTTGTAAGCCTACGAAATAAATAATTCGGGTCTTCTCCACTGTCCATCATTCTTGAAAGCCAGTAAAGTGCCGCATCAGGGTCCGACCCCCTTATAGATTTATGTAAAGCAGAAATTAAATTAAAATGCTCCTCTCCAGTTCTGTTAAAATTAGGCATGCGCTTGGAGAGCCTTTCAGTCAAACTCTCACGATCTAATTGTGTGTCTAAATTCCAGCTAAAAATCTGTTCAATCATATTAATTAGTGAGCGTGCATCACCATCAGCAAGGTCTATAAGGGCATTCTTTGCATCCAGAGACAACAAAAGTGTATTATTCATTTTTATTTGAATATTAGTCAAAATTTGTTCTAAGTCTTGAACAGACAAGCGATCTAATACTAAAACCTGACATCGTGACAGCAGAGCAGAGTTTAAAGAAAATGAAGGGTTTTCAGTTGTCGCTCCCACAAGTACTATTGTTCCATCCTCTATGTAGGGTAGAAAAGCATCCTGCTGAGATTTATTAAATCTGTGAATTTCATCTACAAACAATAGAGTTGATTTACCATTTTTTTTCCTAATTTTTGCACTATCAAAAATATTTCTTAATTCCTTAACACCAGAAAAAATTGCACTAAGCTGCTCAAAATGTATTTCAAATGAGGTTGATAATAAACGTGCAATCGTCGTTTTACCTACTCCAGGAGGCCCCCATAGAATAAATGAACTCAAAGAGCCCCTACTTATCATTAGGCTTAAAGTAGTATTTGGTCCTAATAAGCGTTCTTGGCCAACAACAAAATCAAAACTAGTTGGTCTCATCAAGTCAGCTAAAGGTCGTTTAACTGACACCAATATCTCAGGCTGCGCTTGGTTAAATAAATCAGACATTATATATAATTCTTATAAAAGTTTTTATTTAGCTTAGCTAAACACAAGCTAATAGGAAACAAAATAATATAACCCCTGAAAAGAGCAAAAAAAAGCCCACGAAGCCGCGGGCTGTTTGGTTTTATTAACTTACTTAACTACTCCTCAGTAGTTTCTTCCTTGATCGCCTTTTCTTTGTCAACTAACCCCTTTGCACTTGGATCTCTATCCACTAGCTCTATGATCGCCATTGGCGCCATATCACCATATCTAAATCCCGCTTTTAGTACTCTGGCATATCCACCTTGACGATCTTTGTATCTTGGCCCAAGAATATCAAAAAGTTTAGCAACATAAGCGTCTTGCTTCAACTTAGAAGCGGCAAGCCTTCGAGCATGTAGGTCACCTCTTTTAGCTAAAGTAATCATCTTTTCTATGATTGGCCTTAATTCTTTTGCCTTAGGTAAGGTAGTTTTAATTTGTTCGTGCTCTATTAGTGAACCGGCCATATTACTAAAAAGTGCCTTACGATGTTCGTGTGTTCTATTTAACCGGCGATAGCCTCTTGCGTGACGCATAATCTCATTCCTTATGTTTATACTTTGTCTGGCGCCGCCGATGCGTGTCGGAGCGCTCTCCTTGGGGTGTTATTACCCAGTAATTCTCCACACTTGTGGACATTTTTTAAACTTAAAAGTGATCTTCAAATCTCTTAGCAAGCTCCTCAATATTTTCTGGAGGCCAATCAACAATATCCATACCCAAGTGATGGCCCATACTAGATAAAACTTCTTTAATTTCATTAAGCGATTTTCGACCAAAGTTTGGTGTTCTTAGCATCTCAGCCTCAGTTTTTTGAATCAAATCTCCTATATAGACTATATTGTCATTTTTTAGGCAATTTGCTGATCTCACAGACAACTCCAACTCATCCACTTTTTTCAGTAGTAGTGGGTTGAATTCTAATTCGTCTTCATCATTTTGAGTACTTTCACTCTCTGGTTCATCAAAATTTACGAATATAGATAATTGATCTTGTAATATTCTGGCCGCGAAAGCGACAGCATCGTCTGCAGTAATCGAGCCATCTGTCTCAACTTTTAAAGTGAGTTTATCATAATCGAGAACTTGACCCTCACGAGTTGGTTGAACATCATAACTAACCTTCCTGACTGGAGAAAAAATAGCATCAATCGGAATTAACCCTATTGGAGCGTCATCAGGACGATTCTCTTCGGCTGAAACATAACCTTTTCCATTATTTAATGTTAATTCCATTGAAAGCGCTGCTCCATCATCAAGATGACAAATAACATGCTCCTTATTTAAGATTTCGATCCCAGCACTCTCAGAAATATCAGCGGCAGTAACCACACCTGGTCCCTTTGCAGTTACTGTGAGCCTTTTTGGACCCTCAACTTCCATACAAATTGCTACGCCTTTTAGGTTCAAAACAATATCTGTCACATCTTCTCTTACACCTGAGATCGAAGAGAATTCATGTAACACATTATCTATTTGAACAGCTGTTATCGCAGTACCCTGCAAACTACTCATTAAAACGCGCCTTAAGGCATTTCCCAGAGTCAAACCAAAACCTCGTTCTAACGGTTCGGCTACTACGGTAGCTTTATTACCTGGTTCACTACCTGCTATTACATCTAGCTGACTTGGTTTAATTAACTCTAACCAGTTCTTGTGGATCATATTATTTCCTCCATACTAGTCCTTGTTCCATGTCCAAAAACAAAGACACCCGAGGTTAAATTGGATTACTCATAATATTTTCGGGGAAAATACCGAGTCTTTAATGATTAAACGCGTCGTCGTTTAGGCGGTCGACAACCATTGTGGGCCATTGGTGTTACGTCACGAATAGATGATATCTGAAACCCCAACGTGGCTAATGCCCTTAAGGCACTCTCTCTGCCAGATCCAGGTCCTTGAACTTCAACTTCAAGACTTTTTACCCCATGTTCCTGTGCTTTTTGTCCTACATCTTCTGCTGCCATTTGAGCCGCATAAGGGGTAGACTTTCTTGAGCCTTTAAATCCCATTGTCCCCGCTGACGACCAAGCAATTGCATTACCTTGAACATCAGAGATTAGAATCTTAGTATTATTGAATGAGGAGTTTACATGAGCAACTCCAGCCGCAATATTCTTTCGAGCCTTCTTTTTAGCCCTTACTTTATCTCTTGCCATTTTCTGGTCCCCTACTTCTTCTTACCTGCTATAGCTCTTGCTGGTCCTTTGCGGGTACGAGCATTCGTATGAGTTCTTTGGCCTCGAACAGGAAGGTTTCTTCTGTGTCTAAGACCACGATAACAACCAGAATCCATTAATCGTTTAACATTTATTTGTATACCACGCCGCAAATCTCCCTCTACTTCGAAGTTTGCATCAATGTATTCTCTTATTTTTAGGACTTCACTATCTGTCAGCTCATTCATTCGCCTTGAAGCCTCTATCCCAACCGCGTCACATATGGTTCTTGCGGATGTATTTCCTATGCCTGTTATATAGGTCAAAGAAATAGGTACTCGTTTGCCATCAGGCAAATTTACGCCAGCTATTCGTGCCAATTTGGTTTTCCTTTCCTGTCGCGATTCCGTAACACCAGAATCTTTTCTCACAACTATCTTTCAACCCTTTAAAGGGTCGAAAGCTTCTTAGACTTCAATAAGTAATATTTTACACTTCATAAACCTATTTAGCCTAGAGTTGGGTGAGTAGGGTTTTTTTTCTATATCGTCAAGCGCAGTTTTAAGTTATTTCAATAAAATTTTATTGATTGCAGAATTGATTACTTCGATATCTGCTAATCCATCAACAGAATAGAGAATTCCCTTATTTAAATAGTACTCTATTAATGGAGCAGTCTTATTATTATACTCATCTAACCTCGTCCGTAGACTTTCTTCATTATCATCAACTCTCTTTTTTAGTTTAGCAGCACCGCATTTAATACAGACACTGGTACTCAAAAGTGGTTTTGACCTTTCATGATAAACTTCGCCACATTCGCCACAACTATAACGCCCAGTAATTCTATCTACGAGCGCCTCGTTATCTACCTTCATTTCAATTACAGCTGTGATACTGGTATCATGAATATCAAGAAGTTTGTCCAATGCACTTGCTTGACCAATTGTTCTGGGGAATCCGTCAAATATAAAGCCCCTTGCATGAGTTTTAGATAGACGTTCTTTTATTAGAGAAATTACAATATCATCAGAAACAAGCTCACCAGGATTCATTATGGATGCAACTTTCTTGCCGATTTCAGTATTAGAGCTTTGGGACTCTCGAAGCATATCACCAGTTGATAGTTGAACAAGATCAAACTCCGCAACCAGCTTGCGTGCTTGAGTTCCTTTACCAGCTCCCGGTGCTCCAAGAAAGATAATATTCATTCACCGTCTCTGTGGTTTTGGTTTTGTTCTTTTTTTACCTCTTAGCTGGGACTTCTCAATTAAGCCTTCATACTGGTGCGCTAAAAGGTGACTTTGAACTTGTTGAATTGTATCCATAGTGACAGACACAACAATTAAAACCGATGTTCCGCCAAAATAAAATGGTATGGCAAGTTGTGATCTTAATATTTCAGGAAGCAAACAGACAGCTGCGAGATAAGCTGCTCCTAAAACTAAAATACGGTTAACAACATATTCAAGGTACTCAGCTGTTCTTTTTCCAGGTCGAATCCCAGGGACGAAACCATTTTGGCTCTTAAGATTTTCAGCAACCTCTTCAGGTTTAAATGAAACATTAAAGGTATAAAAGTAAGCGAAAAAGACTATCATCACAGTAAAGAACAGAAGATAAAGAGGTTGACCAGGTCCAAAGTAAGCTAACACTGTTGACATAGCAGAACTAGTCTGAGTCCCTGAGAAAGTACTTAATGTAGTCGGCAAAAGAAGTAATGAGGAAGCAAAAATTGCTGGGATAACACCAGAGGGGTTAACTTTAACAGGTAAGTTTGATGCACCACCATCATATACCTTCATGCCTACCTGCCTTCTTGGGTACTGAATATGAATTTTTCTCAAAGCTCGTTCCATAAATACCACGAAGGTAATCGTAGCTATAACAACTATAAATACCCCTATAATCACCACTGGGCTAATTGACCCAGACCTCCCTTGAGCAAAGAATTGTGCAATTGCAGCAGGGACTTCCGCAATAATTCCTACAAAAATAATTAAAGAAATTCCGTTTCCTATTCCTCTAGCTGTTATTTGTTCTCCGAGCCACATAAGAAACATCGTCCCACCAACAAGAGTGATTATGCAGGTTATTCTAAAAAACCAACCTGGATCAGTGACTAAACCTGATCCTTCCAAACCTACTGACAACCCATATGCTTGAAGTGTTGCTAAGAATACCGTTCCCAAACGAGTATATTGATTTATCTTTCGACGCCCAGGTTCACCCTCTTTTTTTAGTTGCTCCATGTAAGGCACCATTGCGGTCATAAGTTGAACAATAATGGATGCAGAGATATAAGGCATTATCCCCAGAGCAAATAAACCCATCCTACCAATCGCACCACCAGTGAACATGTTAAGCATCCCACCAATACCTGATGCAGCTTGCTCAACAAAAGACTTAAGAGCTTCTGAGTCAATTCCGGGAACAGGTATATAGGTCCCAAGGCGGTAAACTATAAGCAGGCCTATTGCAAAAAGTATTCTTTGTCTAAGCTCAGTCGCCTTGCCAAAAGCTGACCAACTCATGTTCTGCGCCATTTGTTCTGCTGCGGATGCCATGGACTAAGACTTTCTTGTTTTTTCTACTAATAATAAAAAGACTATATTTCTGAATTTATGTCAAATTTCAATTCTATATACTCAAAATTACCTTTGTTATTTTATTACTATTTGCTAGAAGTAGAAGTTTTTAAAACTCCTCCTAATTTCTCAACTGCATCAACTGCCGCTTTAGAAGCACCAGTCACTAAAATATTTAATTTTGATGTAGCAGTACCTTTAGCCAAGACCCTTACTCCATCAAGCTTACGACGTACTATTCCTGTTTCAAGTAATAAATCTTCATTGATTTCTTTAGAAGCGTCCAATTTTTTAGAATCAATAAACTTTTGAATAAGACCGAGGTTAATTACTGCGTAGCTTTTACGATTTGGTTTGTTGAACCCACGTTTAGGCAAACGCATATATAAAGGCATTTGTCCGCCTTCATAACCATTCAAGGCAACTCCTGACCTGGATTTTTGACCTTTAATCCCCCTCCCAGCGGTTTTTCCTTTTCCTGATCCAGGACCACGCCCCACACGTTTTTTTTTCCGAGTTGCACCAGGATTATCATGGAGTTCGTTTAATCTCATTTTATTATCTCCTTTGCTGCCTTTGATATTCAGAATACCAATTATGAAAGTCAGCTGTATCTTTTAATCTTAAAACTAACCTATCTCTTTAGTAATTTTTACTAAATGAGAAATAGAGTTAACCATGCCCCTCACTGAAGGAGTATCCTCAAGCTCTCTACTTTTATTCATCTTATTTAAACCTAAACCCACCAACGTAGCACGCTGTTTTCCAGGTCTGCGTATAGGTGAACCAGTCTGTTTGACTACAATTTTTTTTCCCATCATGCCCTCACACTTCCGCCAGCGGTTCAGTCACCACAACTTTTGAAGACGTTTGAAGAATTTCAGAAACCTTCTTTCCTCTTCTCTGCGCAACCATTCGAGGACTTGACTCATCTCTAAGTCCATCCATTGTAGCTCGCACCATATTATAGGGGTTTTGTGAACCTATTGACTTTGCCACTACATCTTGAACCCCCAGCATTTCAAAAACAGCACGCATTGGGCCTCCAGCGATAATTCCAGTACCTTGAGGTGCGGTCCTCATTACAACTTTTCCAGCACCATGTCTGCCATTTACATCATGGTGGAGCGTTCTGCCTTCCTTTAGTGGCACTCGTATCAACTGCCTTTTAGCTTCTTCTGTTGCTTTTCGGATTGCCTCGGGAACCTCTTTTGCTTTCCCTTTACCAAACCCAACACGTCCCTTCTGATCACCGACAACCACTAAAGCAGCAAACCCAAATCTTTTACCGCCTTTAACAGTTTTTGATACCCTGTTGATCGCAACGAGACGATCCGAAAACTCCGGAGTTTCCTCGCGATCGCGACGGCCTCGATTTCCTGGTTCTTTTGCCATCCATCTTCTCCTTAAATTTTTAATCCACCTTCACGAGCGGCTTCAGCTAATGCTTTAACCTTCCCATGAAACAAATATCCACCACGATCGAAATATGCTTCCTTTACGCCAGCTTTTTTTGCTCTCTCAGCAATTGCAACACCCACAGCAATAGCAACCTGAGTGTTGTTTTTACCAACTTCACCTAAGGAAACTTCCAATGAAGATGCTGAAGCTAATGTTTTTCCAGCAACGTCATCGATTAACTGAGCACTTATATTTTTGTTAGAACGGAATACAGAAAGTCTTGCACGTCCCACATTTACTTTTCTTAACTTATTTCGTACGCGTAAACGGCGTTTTAGAAACAAATTCCTTTTACTATTGGCCATATCCTGAGTTCCTTATTTCTTTTTACCGTCTTTACGGAAAATGTACTCATCTTTATATTTGATACCTTTCCCTTTATAGGGCTCAGGTTTTTTCCAAGCTCTAATATTGGCAGCAACTTGACCTACCAACTGAGAGTCAATTCCTTCAACAACTATCTCGGTTAACTTCGGCGCAGTAACATTCACGCCGTCCGGTATTTCAAAGTTCACGTCGTGAGAAAGTCCTAAATTAAGCTTTAAGACTTTGCCAGACACTTGCGCCCTGTAACCAACCCCATTTATTTCAAGCTGTTTTCTAAAACCAGAGGAGACGCCAGTGACTAAATTTGATACCATAGTTCTACTCATACCCCATTGTTGGCGTGCTCGCTTAGAACTACCCCTTGGCTCTATCGCAACGGCGCTATCTGATATTTTTACAGTTACGTCATCTGTAGCCGTAAATGATAGCTCACCTTTTGGTCCCTTAACTAATATTGTTTGGCCGGACAAAGTTGCTGACACTCCTGTAGGAAGTTCCACCGGTTTTTTTCCAATTCGTGACATTAAATTCTCCCTAGAAGACCGTACAAATTATTTCACCACCAATATTATGAGAGCGCGCTGTTGCGTCAGACATAACTCCTTTAGGTGTACTCACAATGGATAACCCTAGGCCTTGGCGCACAGTAGGAATATCTTTTGCTCCAACGTAAACACGTCGTCCTGGCTTAGAAACCCTATTGATTTCCCGAATTACGGGTACGCCATCATAATACTTTAAACTAATCTCAAGTGTTGGAAATCCGCTACTATCAGATTTTTTCTCATAACCCCTGATGTAACCTTCATCTCTCAAAACATCTAGAACCCAAGCTCTAAGCTTTGAGTCTGGCGACATTACTATTGATTTTCCACGCATTTGAGAATTACGGATTCGTGTAAGCATATCTGCTATTGGATCATTCATACCTGCGTTCCCCTACCAACTCGACTTTACCATACCTGGTATCTGTCCATTAGAACCAAGATCTCGTAGAGCAATTCTGCTAATCTTTAATTTACGATAATAAGCATGCGGCCTTCCTGTTATTTGGCAGCGGTTATGAAGCCTAGTCGCCGAACCATTCCTAGGAAGTTCTGCAAGTTTTAATCGTGCTGAAAACCGCTCCTCCATAGGTAGATCCCTATTATCCGCGATCGTCTTTAGTGCAAGTCTCTTGGAAGCATACTTCTTAACAAGCTTTGCCCTCTTTTTTTCTCTTTCAATCATTGCTTTCTTAGCCATATGTCTAGTCCTTCCAGCGGATCAATTGTTGAAAGGCATGTTGAATTTCTTCAACAAGCTCTTTGCTTCTATATCTGTAGTGGCACTGGTACAAATGATTATGTCCAGCCCCCATATTTCATCTACTTTATCAAAATCTACTTCAGGGAAAACTATATGTTCCTTCATTCCCATTGCATAGTTGCCAGTACCATCAAACGATTTTGCAGAGACACCTCGAAAGTCCCTAATACGCGGCATAGCGACGGTAATTAACCTATCAAGGAACTCAAACATACGGTCACCCCGTAATGTAACTTTTGTTCCTAGAGGCATGTCTTCACGAACTCTGAAAGCTGCGATTGATTTTTTTGCAATAGTTGTAACGGCTAACTGACCGGCAATTGCCGTTAAATCTTTCTGGGCGGCTTTAGCCTTTTTTGTATCTCTAACCGCTTCTGCGCCACAACCAATATTCAACACAATTTTCTGTAAGCCAGGTATTTGCATATCGTTTTTGTAAGAGAACTCTTCTTTTAGAGATGCTCTTATCACACTATTATAAAGCTCTTTAAGCCTTGGGGTATAATTTTCTGAATCCAACATCAGATCAAATCTCCTGTTGTCTTAGCAAAACGAGTTTTCTTTCCATCAGTAATTTTGAAACCGACCCGTGTAGCTTTTCCATTAGCATCAACCAACGAAAGGTTACTTATTTGAATCGGCATAGGTTGAGGTACTTTCCCACCCTGAGTGTTTTGACTTTGCTTAATATGCCTAATTGCAATGTTGACACCCTCAACGATTGCTTTTCCAGTACTTGGGTTTATCTTAGATATCTCACCCTCTTTGCCTTTATCTTTTCCAGCTAAAACGATAATTTTATCGCCTTTTTTTAACTTTGCAGCCATCTTACAAAACCTCCGGAGCCAAAGAAATTATCTTCATAAAGTTTTTTGCCCTTAACTCTCGAACAACTGGACCAAAAATACGCGTTCCTATTGGCTCATTAGCAGTATTTAAGATTACAGCAGCGTTTGTATCGAACCTAATAGCCGTACCGTCATCTCTTCTGACTTCCTTAGCAGTCCTAACAACCACGGCCTTACGGACATCGCCTTTTTTAACTCTTCCACGAGGAATGGCTTCTTTAACAGAGACTACTATTACGTCACCTACCGACGCGTACCGCCGTTTAGATCCGCCTAGTACTTTGATGCACTGAACTCGGCGTGCGCCGGAGTTGTCAGCTACATCCAGATTAGTTTGCATCTGGATCATTTATTTTTCTCCCGACCTTTGAAAATTTCTCTCAGGGTTTCGATTAGTGGCAAGAACCGCTTACTCCGCGATTACCTCCCAACGCTTTGATTTTGATTTAGGCGCGCACTCTTGGATACGCACCATGTCACCGACTTTAAATATGTTACTTTCATCATGAGCCCTATACTTTTTTGAACTCCGAATTGTCTTTTTTAGTACAGGATGTGTAAAACGTCTTTCTACTTGAACAGTTATAGTTTGTTCATTTTTATCGCTGGTTACATTACCCTGAAGAATACGCTTTGGCATTTTAGTATGTTCCTTATTCTACCACAACTTTAGTGGATTTTTCGTTAATAATCGTTTTTACACGTGCCACTTCTCTTCTAGCTTGACGCATTCTAGCTGTATTCTCAACTTGACCAGTTGCCTGTTGAAAGCGAAGATTGAACCCTTCTTTTTTAAGGGTTTCCAACTCTTCATTCAGTTGATCACTAGTCTTTTCTCTCAGTTCCTTGGCGTCCATCGCCTATTCCTCTTCATCAGAGTGCCCCGCCTAATTCATTTATTATCATAGAGCAATACATTAAGTGTTAATTCGGTTATTAAATCTTACTAATTCTACCAATCCTCACGAATGACGACTCTCGTCTTAATGGGTAGTTTCATTGCTGCCAACCTAAGAGCTTCCCTTGCCACAGAGTCAGTGACCCCGTCAATCTCAAACATCACTCGTCCAGGCTTAACTTTTGCCGCCCAAAAGTCTACAGAACCTTTACCCTTACCCATCCTTACCTCTGTAGGTTTAGATGTAACGGGAAGATCTGGAAAAACTCTAATCCATACTCGGCCTTGTCGTTTCATATGCCTCGTCATAGCCCGTCTGGCAGCTTCTATCTGACGAGCGGTAATACGCTCTGGCTCTGTGGCTTTCAACCCATAAGTACCAAAAGATACCAATGTACCACCTTTTGCCTCACCGTGGATTCGGCCTTTATGCATTTTGCGAAATTTTGTTTTCTTTGGCTGTAACATTAGACCTCTCCCTTACCGACGTCCGCCAGCACCACGTGGCGCCGGACCATCTTGAATTTCCTGTTGTCTACGGTCCCGTGCAGCCGGATCATGTTCCATAATTTCGCCTTTGAAAATCCATACTTTGATGCCAATAATACCATAAGCAGTCATCGCTTCAGAGGACGCATAGTCAATATCTGCTCGCAATGTATGCAAAGGAACACGTCCTTCTCTATACCATTCCGTCCTAGCTATTTCAGCTCCACCAAGTCTACCAGCGACATTCACTCTAATTCCAAGTGCTCCAATTCGCATCGCATTCTGAACCGCTCTTTTCATTGCCCTTCTAAACGATACACGCCTCTCTAGCTGTTGAGCTATCGACTCCGCTACCAATTGACCATCGAGTTCGGGCTTACGTACTTCAACTATATTTAGATGTAACTCACTCTGTGTTAGATTCGCAATTTTCTTACGTAAGCCTTCAATATCGGCACCTTTTTTACCAATTATAACGCCTGGTCTGGCAGTATGAATTGTAACTCTACATTTTTTATGAGGACGCTCAATTATTATTCTACTTACACCAGATTGCTTACATTCTTCCTTAATGAAATTTCTAATGCTTATATCTTCAAGCAATAGATTTCCAAAATCCTTTGAGTCGGCATACCATCGACTATCCCAAGTCCGATTGACTTGAAGGCGCATCCCAATTGGATTTACTTTTTGCCCCATTAAGCTTGCTCCTCAGTTTGACGGACCTTTATAGTTAGCTCCGAAAAAGGTTTCAATAATTTTCCAAAACGCCCTCTAGCTCTTGGCCTACCTCGTTTTAGTGTAATATTTTTGCCCACATAAGCCTCTGCAACAATCAACTCATCAACATCCAAGTTGTGATTATTTTCGGCATTTGCAACAGCAGACTGTAGACATTTTTTTACATCATCTGATATTCTTTTCTTCGAGAAAGTCAGGTCAGAAAGTGCCTTGCCAACCTTTTTTCCTCGAATGAGCTGCGCAACAAGATTTAGCTTTTGCGGAGATGTTTTAAGCATTTTAAGCTTCGCCATTGCTTCATTATCAGCGACTCTACGTAGATTTTTTTCTTTACCCATGACCTACTTCCTCTTCGCTTTTTTATCAGCAGTATGACCGTGGTAAGTCCGTGTTGGTGAATACTCTCCAAACTTTTGACCTATCATATCTTCTGAGACGGCGACTGGTATATGTTTTCGTCCATTATAAACACCAAATGTTAAGCCAACAAACTGAGGCAGGATGGTCGATCGTCTTGACCAAATCTTTATAACTTCGTTTCTTCCACTCTCTTTAGATTTCTCAGCCTTCTTCAAGACGTAAGAATCAACAAATGGACCTTTCCAAACTGATCTAGACATATTATCGACCCTTCTTCTTAGCGTGACGTGAGCGTAATATTAATCTGCTTGAGGCCTTGTTTTTGTTACGCGTACGAGCACCTTTCGTAGGCTTTCCCCAAGGAGTGACAGGGTGTCGACCTCCCGAAGTCCGCCCCTCACCTCCACCATGCGGGTGGTCAATTGGGTTCATGGCAACTCCACGAACTGACGGCCTAATACCTTTATTCCTATTTCTACCAGCCTTGCCAAGGTTTTGGTTCGAATTGTCTGGGTTTGAAACGGCACCAACAGTACACATACATTCTTGCCTAACTAACCTGAGTTCACCAGAAGACAGTCGTATTTGCGCATACCCACCATCTCTTCCAACAAATTGTGCATAAGTTCCAGCTGCTCTTGCAATTTGCCCACCTTTACCCATTTTTAGCTCTACATTATGAACAATTGTTCCGATAGGTAACCCAGAGAACGGCATCGCATTACCCGGCTTAACATCTGCTTTTGAGGAAGCTATTATCTTATCACCTACTCCTAACCGTTGAGGTGCAAGAATATAAACACGCTCTCCATCTTCATAGGCAATTAATGCTATAAATGCAGTCCGGTTTGGATCATACTCTATACGCTCAACCACACCGATCATATCAAATTTTGTTCTTTTGAAATCAACTATACGATAGAGACGCTTTGCACCTCCACCTTTACGGCGCATAGTAATTCGTCCGGTATTGTTACGACCGCCATTCTTCGTTAACCCCTCTGTAAGAGATTTAAGTGGACGACCTTTCCAAAGTTCCGAACGGTCAATCAGAACCAACCCTCGTTGGCCCGGCGTGGTCGGCTTATACGACTTTAGTGCCATGCTTTCTGTCTTCCGTCTAATTAAGACCTTATCAAGGTCTTGTTAAAATTATCTCATCGGTCAAAACCAACCAATAAGGGTTACCTATTTAAATTAAAGCCCTGTTGAAACGTCAATAGTATTACCTTCTTCTAACGTCACGTACGCTTTCTTTCTATCTTTCCTCTTACCCAGTTGGCCACGGAACCTCTTTACTTTACCTTTAGTAATCGAAGTATTAACCGCCTTTACCTTAACTCCAAAGAGCGCCTCAACGGCCTCTTTTATAACAATTTTATTTGAACCCATCGAAACTTCAAAAACTACTGCATTCGACGCTGAAGCCATCGTAGCTTTTTCGGTCACGATCGGGTTTCGTATTACATCATAATATTCAGCTTTCATTTTCATTTAAGTCGATCCTCCATCGCCGCAACCCCTTCTTTAGTTAACACTAAGGTATCACGCTTTAGAATATCATAAACATTAGCACCAACTGATGGCAGGATATCTAGGCCTGTAATATTTCTTGCCGCTTTAGCAAAGTTCTGGTTAACAGAAACTCCATCAATGACTAACGCCCTTTTCCACCCTAATTCCTTTATTTTCTTTGCTAACTGGCTAGTCTTCATATCTGTTAACTTAGAAACATCAACGATTACAAACTCTCCTGCTGCAACTTTAGCAGATAAAGCATGCATAAGGCCGAGCTTTCGCACTTTTTTCGGAAGATCGTGGCCATGACTCCTAGGGGTAGGCCCTTTATAAACGCCACCACCACGAAAAATAGGTGCACTTCTACTACCGTGTCTAGCACCACCAGTGCCCTTTTGCTTATATATTTTTCGAGTAGAATACGAGGTTTCTGATCGAGTTTTTACCTTGTGCGTACCAGCCTGAGCATTATTTCTCTGCCATCTAACGACCCTGTGTAATATATCCACTCTAGGGTCCAGTGAAAATATCTTATCGCTAAGCTCAATCGACCCTGCTTTTTTTCCATCTAAATCAATTGCATCAGCTTTCATCTTTTTTACCTCCCTCAGGAGCTGTGCCAACAGCTAATTGATTTTCGCTATCATCAGCACCGACGCTAGCAACTTTCTCTTCGATTTCTTCAGGAGAAACGTTCACAACCTCTTCAATGTCCTTTACTGAAGCTAGTAAAGCAGCAGGGTAAATAACATTATCTGGAAGATCTTTTTTCACAGCATCTTTAATGGTAACCCAGCCGCCTTTGGATCCAGGAACGGCCCCTTTTATCATGATTATACCAAGTTCAACATCAGTTTTAACTACTTGCAAGTTTTGAGTAGTAACCCGTGCCGCACCCATGTGCCCTGCCATTTTCTTTCCCTTAAATACTTTCCCAGGATCTTGGCATTGCCCAGTAGACCCATGCGATCTATGAGAGATGGAAACACCATGAGACGCCCTTAGGCCTTTAAAATTATGGCGCTTCATCGCTCCAGCAAAACCCTTACCGATAGATGTACCAGAAACATCAACGTACTGACCTGCTGAGTAGTGATTAGCAGTTATCTCTTCGCCGACTTCAATCAGGTTTTCGGCAGCAACTCTAAATTCTGCAATCTTCCGTTTCGGCTCTACTTTAGCTATCGCAAAATGACCTCTCATCGCCTTGGACGTTCTCTTAATTTTTGCAGTTCCCGCACCTAATTGAACAGCGGAATAACCATCTTTTTCTGTAGTACGGTTTGCGACAACTTCTAATTTATCTAACTGTAAGACAGTCACAGGAATCTGCTTACCATCTTCCATGAACAAACGTGTCATACCAACTTTTTTTGCAATTACACCGGAGCGCAACATATCATTAACCCTCCCTATACTTTAATTTCAACATCGACACCCGCCGCAAGATCCAGCTTCATAAGCGCATCCACGGTTTGAGGTGTCGGGTCAACAATATCTAAAAGCCTTTTATGAGTTCTAATCTCAAACTGCTCCCTAGACTTTTTATCTACATGGGGACCACGCAGAACAGTAAACTTTTCTATCCGGTTAGGCATTGGAATTGGCCCCCTTACGTCAGCACCAGTGCGTTTAGCGGTACTAACTATTTCCTGTGTACTCGCATCCAACACTCTATAATCGAACGCCTTCAATCTTATTCTTATAGTTTGGCTTTTTGCCGCCATTTTATCAGCCTTTCAGGGCAATAGGATTTTAAGAGATTTAATAACTTAACCTCTTTTAATCCTTTTTATTAATTTTACTCGATGATGCTTGAAACAACACCCGCACCGACTGTTCTACCGCCTTCACGGATAGCAAATCTTAATCCATCCTCCATCGCAATCGGGGTCAGTAATTCTACTTTGAATGATACATTATCTCCAGGCATCACCATTTCAGTACCTGCCGCAAGCTCAACTGATCCCGTTACATCAGTTGTTCGGAAGTAAAATTGAGGACGGTAGTTCGCAAAAAATGGCGTATGACGACCACCCTCATCTTTTGTAAGAATGTATGCTTCAGCAGTAAATTTATGGTGTGGCTTTACCGATCCAGGTTTACATAAAATCTGTCCACGTTCGACGCCTTCTCTATCGACTCCACGCAATAAAGCACCAACATTATCCCCTGCTTGTCCAGAATCTAGAAGTTTACGGAACATCTCAACACCGGTACAAACTGTTTTTGTAGTATCACGGATACCAACAATCTCAATTTCATCTCCAACATTAACAACACCACGTTCAATACGACCTGTAACAACAGTGCCACGACCTGAGATTGAAAACACATCCTCAATTGGCATCAAAAACGGTTGGTCAATTGCTCGGACAGGTGTTGGAATATATTCATCCACAGCTGCCATCAGCTCCTTAATCTTTTCTTCACCAATTTCAGGAGTTTTACCTTCCATAGCAGCCAAAGCTGAACCCGCAACAACAGGGATATCATCACCAGGATACTCATATGAAGATAAGAGTTCTCGAATTTCCATCTCAACAAGCTCGAGTAATTCATCATCATCCACTTGATCGACTTTGTTCATAAACACAACCATTTTTGGAATACCAACTTGTCGACCTAACAAAATATGCTCTCGTGTTTGAGGCATTGGACCATCAGCCGCGTTAACAACTAGAATAGCCCCATCCATTTGGGCTGCACCAGTGATCATATTCTTTACATAATCTGCGTGACCAGGACAATCGACATGCGCGTAATGACGAGCTTCAGTCTCATATTCAACATGCGCTGTGGAAATCGTAATACCACGTGCCTTCTCTTCCGGCGCAGCATCAATTGAATCATATGCCTGAAATTCTCCAAAGTACTTTGTAATCGCTGCCGTTAGTGTAGTCTTACCGTGATCTACGTGGCCGATCGTACCAATGTTAACATGCGGTTTATTACGTTGAAACTTTTCTTTAGCCATTGTCAAATCCTCTTATTAAACTAATTTATTATGCGTATTTTGATTGAATTTCTTCACTTATACTTTGTGGAACCGGTTCATAATGGTCAAATTGCATTGAGAAGTTGGCTCTGCCAGATGACATCGATCTCAACGTATTAATATATCCGAACATATTAGCAAGAGGTACCCAACAGTCTATCGCTATTGCATTACCTCTGGTATCTTGACCTTGCACTTGTCCACGCCTCGAGGTTAAGTCACCAATTATTCCACCAGTGTATTCTTCTGGCGTTACTACCTCAACCTTCATTATAGGCTCCAATAACTTAGCGCCCGCTCTTTTTAACCCTTCACGCATCGCCATACGTCCAGCAATTTCAAAGGCTAACACACTCGAATCTACGTCATGAAACTTTCCATCTACCAAGGCTACCTTGAAATCAATTACAGGGAAGCCGGCCAGAGGACCACTGTCCATTACTGACTTAATACCTTTTTCTACCCCTGGTATATACTCCTTGGGGATAGAACCTCCAACAATGCGAGACTCAAAAGAGTAACCCTCCCCAGCTTCCGTTGGTGATATAATCATTTTAACTTCCGCAAACTGGCCGGATCCACCAGATTGTTTTTTATGGGTGTAGCTATGCTCAATCTCGTGCCCAATAGTTTCTCTGTAAGCTACTTGTGGTGCACCAATATTAGCTTCAACTTTGAATTCACGCTTTAATCTATCAACTAAAATATCCAGATGAAGCTCTCCCATGCCCTTCATAATAGTTTGGCCAGATTCAATATCAGTCTCTACTCGAAACGAAGGATCTTCGGCAGCTAATCTAGCTAAACCCTGAGACATCTTCTCTTGGTCTGCTTTTGTTTTAGGCTCAACAGCGATCTCTATGACAGGATCTGGAAATGTCATAGTCTCCAAGACTACCGGTTCTTTGTCACTACACAAGGTATCACCAGTAGTTGTATCTTTTAAACCTGCTAGAGCTATTATATCTCCCGCAAAAGCCTCTTCGATCTCTTCCCTATTTATAGAATGCATCATCATCATCCTACCCACTCGCTCTTTTCGACCTTTAGTAGAGTTTAACATTGTATCACCCTTACTAAGAACTCCAGAATAAATTCTTGTAAAAGTTAACGTTCCAACAAAAGGGTCATTCATTATCTTAAAAGCGAGCCCTGAAAATGGTAGTTCATCATTTGCACTTCGAGCGATGTCTCTTGTCTCTGTCTCATCACCCGGTTTGAAACCCATATAGTCCACCACATCAAGTGGGCTAGGGAGGTAATCAATTACTGCATTCAATAGTGGTTGGACCCCTTTATTCTTAAAAGCTGAACCACAAAGGACGGGCACAAAAGCCATAGATAAAGTACCTTTTCGAATTAACATCCGGAGTGTAGTAATATCAGGCTCTTTTCCCTCTAAGTACGCCATCATGGCGTCGTCATCCATCTCCACGGCATTTTCAATTAACTTCGCGCGCCATTCATTCGCACTCTCTTGAAGGGATTCGCGAATAGGTCTTTTTTCCCAAGTTGCCCCAAGATCTTCACCAGTCCATACCCACTCTTCCATAGTAACTAGATCAACTACTCCCTCAAGTTCAGTCTCCGCCCCGATAGGTAGTTGCACGGGAGCCGGTATTGCTCCTGTTCGATCCTTAATCATTTTAACACAATTAAAATAATCTGCTCCGATTTTATCCATTTTATTAACAAAAACAATTCGGGGAACTTTATAACGATCAGCTTGCCTCCAAACAGTCTCTGTTTGAGGCTCAACACCAGCGTTTGCATCTAAAACCGCAACCGCTCCATCCAAAACTGCCAAAGATCTTTCCACTTCAATTGTAAAATCAACGTGGCCGGGGGTATCTATAATATTCATTCGATGCTTTTCTGTTTCAGTCGAGCTACCGTCTTCTGTTCTCTCCCAAAAAGTTGTTGTAGCCGCTGAGGTTATAGTAATCCCACGCTCTTGCTCTTGCTCCATCCAATCCATGGTAGCCGCACCATCGTGAACTTCGCCTATATTATGAGACTTTCCAGTATAATAAAGTATTCTCTCTGAGCAGGTAGTTTTCCCTGCATCGATATGAGCCATAATACCAAAATTTCTATAACGGTTTAAAGGGAAATCACGCGCCATGGGTTCTATTCTTTCCTAAACTTACCAACGATAATGACTAAATGCTTTATTTGCATCTGCCATTTTATGAGTATCTTCTCTTCTTTTTACTGCTGAGCCCCGAGAATTGACCGCATCCATTAACTCTCCTGCCAAACGCTCCTCCATTGTGTTCTCATTCCTGGAGCGAGCAGCTTTTATTAGCCACCTAATAGCAAGTGCTACACGACGCTCGGGGCGAACTTCAACAGGAACCTGGTATGTGGCACCACCGACTCTCCGTGAACGGACTTCAACGGCAGGTTTGATTAATTCGAGAGCTTCGTGGAAGACTTCTACAGGAGCTTTTTTCAATTTGGCTTCGACTCTATCGAATGCATTATAAACTATACGCTCTGCAGCCGATTTTTTTCCGTCTACCATCAAATTATTCATAAATTTAGTAAGCACTAGGTCTCCAAACTTTGCGTCTGGTAATACGACTCTTTTCTCTGCTGCGTGACGACGTGACATTTAAATTTCCTCTACTTAGGACGCTTAGCGCCGTATTTTGATCTACGCTGCTTACGATCTTTTACACCTTGAGTATCTAAGACACCCCTTAAAACGTGATATCTAACTCCTGGCAAATCCTTTACACGGCCTCCACGAATAAGGACCACCGAATGCTCTTGCAAGTTATGACTTTCCCCGGGGATATACGATATGACTTCAAAACCATTTGTTAACCTAACTTTTGCAACTTTTCTCATTGCTGAGTTTGGTTTCTTTGGTGTTGTCGTATAAACGCGAGTACAGACTCCACGCTTTTGAGGGCACTCCTGTAAGTGCATAGATTTAGAGCGCTTTACTTTTGGCTGACGCGGCTTTCGGATCAACTGTTGTACTGTAGGCATTAAGATATAACCCCTTCTTCTTTTTTCACACGGGAAATTTTTCCCAACCTAATATGTGTCTCTTGTAAAAAACACAAAAACCGCTCTCAATTCCGAACGCGGAACCGATGCGGTGGACTACCAGAGGATCGAAGCATAAGCCTAGATCTTGACCACTTAAAATTTTGAAACCATCAGATCTCTTTTCGACCGATAATTCTGGGCGTTTTAGAAGGACTCTGGTCACGTGTCAACAGCAGTTGATCAATTAAAAGATTTATTTACTACTTTGTTCTTTTAGTCACTAATTACTTTCTAATAATTTTTTTTGAATATTGGAAAAAACATTAATAAAAATAATTAAGCTAATATTTACTAAATTTAATTATTACTTTTTTGTAAACCTAACTTCTTTTCTCTAAGTAATGAAAACATTCCAGCACCGAAAATAGTAAGTGCACCAAAAATAGTCAAATTATCAGGCCATTCGCCAAAGAAAACTAAACCCAAGATTAGGGCTGCAATTAGGCTTGTATACCTAAAAGGTGCTACAAACCCAATATCCCCATTCCTTATAGCTAAAACTGCACAGAGGTACCCACCAGTAAGAAAAATAGAAGCTGTTATTAATTTTAGAAATTGCGTTGGATCAATGACAACCCAAGTAATTGTTAAAGATCCCATAGCACTAAATATAAAAACAGAAACTGCTGTAGTGGTAGCCACATAAATCGACGAAACCTCTTTAGATAAACGACGCGTAACCAATTCACGGAGAGTAACAAACAAAACTGCTAGTAACGCATAAATTGAATAAAAATTAAAATCTCCAGCCCCTGGCCTTACTATCAGTAACACTCCTATGAATCCAACAATAATTGCCATAACACGACGCCATCCTATTCTTTCACCTAAAAAAAATACTGCCCCAAGACTGACTGTTAACGGAAGTATTTGCACTATAGAAACTACGTTAGCGATAGGCATTTTAAACAGTGCTGAAATGAAAAAAAATGTGCTTACTATTTCAGCTATAGCTCGTAAAATTAGAAGCTTTATATCTTTAGAGGGAATTGAACTTTTAAAGGCTCCAGTGAACCAAACGACAAGTGCAAAGAAAATAGCAACCAAAATAGATCTAATAAATATGGATTGGAAAACTGGTAACTCTGAACCTACTGACTTTAAGCATGCATCGTTTAATGTATACAGCACCATAGAACAGACCATCAACCACGCGCCACGAAAGTTCTCACTATCAACATTCATCCTAGGTCTCTAAATTAAAAAAAGGCCTTGCTATTAGCAAGACCTTTATTGTTGTTGTTTGCTGTCAATACCCTAGTCTTGGGAGATGTCTGAAAACACGTCTTCAGGATTAAGAGTTTCAGACGTAGCAGGCGCAGCGAGCGCCAATGCTGCCTCTGCTTCAACACGTCTCGTCTCACTAACAATATTATCACGTTCCTGGGACACCCGAAGCATGTCCTGGGTAGCTCCACCCGTACCTGCAGGGATCAAACGACCTACGATCACATTTTCTTTTAGCCCTACTAGTCTATCTCTTTTACCCATTGTGGCAGCTTCTGTTAATACTCTCGTTGTCTCCTGGAAAGAAGCCGCAGAAATAAAGCTTCGAGTTTGCAATGAAGCCTTAGTTATACCCAATAAAATCGGTTCAGCGACTGCAGCTCTACCACCCTTAAGGACTGCCTTATCATTTGCTGCATCAAGTTCATTTTTGTCTACGTTTTCTCCTTTTAACAATGTCGTGGTGCCACTATCTAAAATTTCAAACTTTTGAAGCATTTGCCTAACTATAACTTCAATATGTTTATCGTTTATCTTAACTCCTTGGAGGCGATAAACATCTTGAACTTCATCAATTAAATAATCTGCCAACGCTTCAATACCTAAAATTTTAAGAATATCATGAGGTACAGGGTGACCATCCATAATATAATCACCTTTTTGAACATAATCACCTTCGACCACTGGAATATGCTTACCTTTTGGCACCATATACTCAACATTTTCATTGGCTTCTTCTGCAGCCTCTATAGTAATTCTACGCTTATTCTTATAGTCTTTACCGAAGCGAACATAACCATTTATTTCTGCGATTATCGCATGATCCTTTGGTCTTCTCGCCTCAAACAACTCCGCCACTCGAGGAAGTCCTCCAGTAATATCCTTCGTTTTCGCTCCTTCTCTTGGAATACGCGCAATGGTATCTCCAGCAGAAATTTCCTGACCATCCTCAACTGATAAAACAGCGTCTACAGACATCGGGTAAGCGGCAGGATTACCACTATTTAACATTACAGGCTTTCCAGACTTTAAATCCTCAATTATTATCTCAGGTTTTAGATCATTACCTTTAGGGGCAGCTCTCCAATCCACAACAATTTTTTGAGTCATACCGGTTGCGTCATCTGTTTCATCTTTGATTGCAATACCGCTAACTAAGTCTAAAAATTTTGCTACACCCTTTTTCTCCGCTATAATTGGTAAAGTGTATGGATCCCATTCAAAAAGTTTGTCTCCTCTTGCTACTTTTGATTTCTCTTTCACGTGAAGTTTAGAACCGTACCCTATCTTATGAGTAGCTCGCTCTACACCATTTTGATCTGTAATAGTTAAAGACATATTACGTCCCATAACCACAGAATCCCCACCCTTATTTTTAAGAATACTTGGGTTGGAGAAGGAAATAACTCCCTCTTGACTTGCCTCCAAGAATGACTGCTGACCTCCTTGAGCAACACCTCCAATATGAAATGTTCGCATTGTTAACTGAGTGCCCGGTTCTCCAATAGATTGAGCTGCTATAATACCTACAGCTTCTCCAGAGTTTACTAATATACCTCGAGCAAGATCTCTACCATAGCACATAGCGCAGATACCGTCTTCTGCTTCACAAGTTAACGCACTTCGCATTCGCACAGCTGCTATATCAGCAGCATCAATTGCATCAGCTTGTTTTTCGTCAACCAATTCCCCTTCAGCGACTAGAATATCACCTCCATCGGGGTTAATTACATCTTCAGCTACTACTCTTCCAAGTAAACGCTCACCGATAGAAGACACAACCTCTCCATCATTTATCGCTGCCCTAGCAGTAATATACCCCTCGGTTCCACAATCAGTTTGACGAACAATACAATCTTGAGCTACATCGACCAATCTTCTTGTGAGGTAACCCGAGTTCGCTGTTTTAAGAGCAGTATCCGACAGACCTTTTCTTGCACCGTGGGTCGAATTAAAGTATTCTAAAACATTCAAGCCCTCTTTGAAGTTTGAAATTATAGGTGTTTCGATAATCTCGCCATTTGGTTTGGCCATAAGACCACGCATTCCACCTAATTGTTTCATTTGAGTTACTGAACCACGCGCACCTGAATGTGCCATCATATAAACAGAGTTTGGTTCAGCATCCGAACCATCTTCATTATGTTCTAATGTTGAAATACTTTTCATCATAGCGTCAGTAACCTGATCATTACACTTCGACCAACCATCAATTACTTTGTTATACTTCTCACCCTGTGTTATTAACCCATCCATATATTGTTGTTCAAAATCCTTTACTTGAGAACGGGTTTTGTCAACAATCTCCCACTTATTAACAGGAATTATCATATCGTCTTTTCCAAACGAAATACCTGCTTTAAATGCCTCTGAAAAACCGATATTCATTATTTGATCACAAAAAATAACAGACTCTTTTTGACCGCAATAGCGGTAAACTGTATCAATAACCTTCTGCACCTCGCGCTTGCGAAGTAATCTGTTTACCAACTCAAACGGAGCTTTAGCGTTCAACGGAAGTAAAGCTCCTAATCTCACCCTACCAGGCGTTGTTTCAAATCTCACTAAAATCTCTTCTCCCTCAGAATCAATCTGTGGAAGTCTAGCTTGAATTTTGGCATGCAAGTGTACCTCACCTGCGTCAAGTGCATGTTGGACTTCGTCAACACTTGAAAATACCTTCCCTTCTCCCTTCATACCAACTCGTTCCATACTACTGTAGTACAGGCCCAAGACCATGTCCTGAGACGGCACAATAATTGGGGCACCGTTTGCCGGTGACAGAACATTGTTTGTTGACATCATCAAAACCCTGGCCTCCAACTGAGCCTCCAGGCTTAACGGAACATGAACAGCCATCTGGTCACCATCAAAATCAGCATTAAAAGCTGAGCAAACCAGTGGGTGAAGCTGAATAGCTTTTCCTTCGATTAAAACTGGTTCAAATGCCTGTATTCCCAATCGATGAAGCGTTGGTGCTCTATTTAAAAGTACCGGATGTTCTCTTATTACTTCGTCTAAAATGTCCCAAACTTCTGGCCTCTCTTTTTCAACAAGTTTTTTTGCTTGTTTCACCGTCGAAGATAATCCCTTTGCTTCTAATCGAGAATAAATAAATGGTTTGAATAATTCGAGAGCCATTTTTTTGGGAATTCCACATTGATGTAGCTTAAGTTCTGGCCCAGTAACAATCACAGATCTTCCAGAGAAATCCACTCTCTTCCCTAAAAGATTCTGTCTAAACCTACCCTGTTTACCCTTCAACATATCACTTAAGGATTTTAAGGGTCTTTTGTTGGCCCCAGTAATCGTTCTACCACGTCGACCATTATCAAACAAAGCATCAACAGACTCTTGAAGCATTCGTTTTTCATTTCGAACAATTATGTCAGGCGCTCTAAGCTCTATCAAACGCTTCAATCTATTGTTTCGATTTATAACTCTTCTGTAAAGATCATTGAGGTCTGAAGTTGCAAATCTTCCGCCATCAAGAGGCACAAGTGGCCGCAACTCAGGAGGTATTACCGGGATTACAGTTAACACCATCCACTCTGGTCGATTTCCGGATTCTAAAAAATTTTCAACTAACTTTAATCGTTTTATTATTTTTTTTGGCTTTAGCTCTCCTGTTGCTACAGCTAACTCCGCTCTAAGTTGGTCTGCCTCTGCTTCAAGATCAATTGTGGTCAACATTTCTCTAATTGCCTCTGCACCTATATTAGCCGTAAAAGCATCCAAACCATATAAATCTTGAGCATCAAGAAACTCTATCTCACTTAACAGCTGACCATAAATTAGATCTGTTAAACCAGGTTCAATCACAACATAATTCTCAAAATAAAGAATTCTTTCAAGATCACGAAGCGTCATATCTAACATCAAGCCAATACGGCTGGGTAAAGATTTAAGAAACCAAATATGTGCCACCGGTGAAGCAAGCTCTATATGTCCCATTCTTTCTCGTCTTACTTTTTGGAGCGTAACCTCAACACCACATTTCTCACAGACTACTCCTCGATATTTCATCCTTTTATATTTACCACATAGGCACTCATAGTCTTTGATTGGTCCAAAAATTCTGGCACAGAACAAACCATCACGTTCAGGCTTAAAGGTCCGGTAATTTATAGTTTCAGGTTTTTTAATTTCTCCAAAAGACCAAGATAAGATCCTTTCAGGTGATGCCAAAGATACTTTTATTTCATCAAAAGTCTTTGTCGCTGCAATTGGATTGAACGGGTTTGATGTTATTTCCTGATTCATTTTAGATCCTTTAATTTTGCGTCTAACTTGGTAGTTATGTCTTAACTTTTACCTAATGCTCTTCTTCAGATTCTAGAAGCTCCATATTTAGGCCAAGCCCACGAACTTCTTTCACAAGGACATTAAAGGATTCTGGTATACCAGCTTCAAAATTATCCTCACCTTTAACTATACTCTCATAAACTTTGGTTCTCCCCGCCACATCGTCAGACTTCACCGTCAACATTTCTTGAAGAGTATATGCAGCGCCGTAAGCTTCTAACGCCCAAACTTCCATTTCTCCAAATCTTTGGCCACCAAACTGAGCTTTTCCACCCAAAGGCTGTTGAGTAACCAAACTATACGGCCCGGTCGATCGTGCATGAATTTTGTCGTCCACAAGGTGATGTAACTTAAGAAGATATTTCACCCCAACAGTGACCTGCCTAGAAAATTGCTCTCCTGTCCTACCATCAAATAATGTTGACTGACCACTAGTATCAAACCCAGCTCGAGACAATGCATCATTAATGTCTGATTCTTTAGCGCCATCAAATACAGGTGTAGCAATTGGTACACCTTTTCGAACCGCGGTAGCACTTTCAATTAACCTTTGGTCATCCATATCTAAAAAAGCATCGCTATAGGTTTCATCACCGTAAGCGTATTTTAAAGCATCTTTAACTTTAGAAGGATCCCCAGATAATTTAAAATCCTCTAACGCCTCGTCAATTTTTAGACCAAGGCCTCTCGCAGCCCAACCCATATGGGTCTCTAAAATCTGTCCAACATTCATCCTTGATGGAACACCAAGTGGGTTCAAACAAAAATCTACTGGCGTTCCATCTTCTAAGAAAGGCATGTCCTCCATCGGTACTACTTTAGAAATAACTCCTTTGTTACCATGCCTCCCTGCCATTTTATCTCCAGGTTGAAGCTTGCGCTTTACAGCTACAAATACTTTTACCATTTTCATAACACCCGGCATTAAATCATCGCCACGTCTTACTTTGTCAACTTTATCCTCAAACCGTGCTTCAAGTACTTGTTTTTGTTCCTCATACTGGAAATTTAACGCCTCCACTTGAGTAGCATCTTTTTCTTTTTCTAAGGCAAGTTGCCACCATTGCCCTTTGGACATTGTATCCAAAAGTTCAGGTGTCACTTTAGCATTAATTGTTATACCTTTAGGCCCTTTTAAGACTTTTTTATTTAATAAGAGGGTCTCTAAACGTCCGTAAATATTTCTGTCTAATATACCCATTTCGTCATCTCTATCTCGAGCTAGATATTCGACTTCCTCTCTCTCGATTTGCAATGATCTTTCATCTTTTTCAACACCGTGACGATTAAAAACTCGGACCTCTACAACAGTTCCAAAATCTCCAGGCTTAACCCGCAATGACGTGTCTCTTACATCAGACGCCTTTTCACCAAAAATAGCCCGAAGTAACTTTTCTTCAGGCGTCATAGGACTTTCACCTTTAGGTGTTATTTTTCCAACAAGTATATCTCCTGGAACAACATCAGCACCAATATACACTATTCCTGCCTCGTCTAAATTTCTTAATGCTTCTTCTCCAACGTTAGGGATATCTCTAGTTATCTCTTCAGGGCCTAATTTAGTATCACGAGCAGCAACCTCAAACTCTTCTATATGAATTGATGTAAATACATCATCCCTTGCTATTCTCTCAGAGATTAAAATGGAGTCTTCATAATTATAACCATTCCATGGCATAAAGGCGACTATAACATTCTTACCAAGTGCCAATTCTCCCAAATCTGTAGATGGCCCATCTGCTATCACATCGCCTTTAGCGACCACATCACCAACATTAACCAACGGTTTTTGATTTATACAGGTATTTTGATTGCTCCTTTGAAATTTTCTAAGACCATATATATCAACTCCTGGGTCTCCCACTTCTAGTCCATCGGTAACTCTGACAACGATCCTCATGGCATCAACTTGATCAATAACACCACCTCTAGATGCCTGAATTGCCGCTCCAGAATCAGTTGCTACAACTGTTTCCATTCCCGTACCGACGAAAGGTGCATCTGCTTGCAGTAATGGAACTGCCTGACGTTGCATATTAGAACCCATCAAAGCACGGTTAGCATCGTCATTTTCTAAAAATGGTATCAGTGAAGCCGCCACCGAAACTAGTTGCTTGGGTGAAACATCAATTAGATCTACATTTTCTTTCGCCTGTAACATGTATTCGCCAGCTTGCCGGGTCGACACTAAATCATTTACGAACCTACCCTCTTGATCTAAATTTGCGTTGGCTTGCGCTACTGTGTGTCGCATTTCTTCTGTGGCTGAAAGGTATTCCACGTTGTCTGTAACCTGACCATCCTTTACTTTTCTATATGGAGTTTCAATGAAACCATACTTATTAACTCGCGCGAAGGACGCCAATGAGTTAATTAAACCAATATTCGGTCCCTCCGGTGTTTCGATTGGACACATGCGACCGTAATGGGTTGGATGAACATCTCGAACTTCAAAGCCTGCTCTCTCTCTCGTCAAGCCGCCAGGCCCAAGTGCTGACAGTCTTCTTTTGTGCGTTACTTCCGAAAGAGGGTTAGTTTGGTCCATGAATTGAGACAATTGTGACGAACCAAAGAACTCACGAACTGCCGCTGCTGCCGGTTTCGCATTAATCAAATCCTGAGGCATCACCGTATCGATTTCGACACTTGACATTCTTTCTCGTATAGCTCGTTCCATCCGTAAAAGCCCAACACTATATTGGTTCTCCATTAGTTCACCAACTGATCGGACTCTTCGATTTCCTAAATGATCAATGTCATCAACATCACCCTTTCCATCTCTTAGCTCGACCAACGCATTCACACAGGAAATGATATCGTCTCTTCTTAATACTCTAACAGTATCTTGCGCATCCAAGTTTAGTCGCATATTCATTTTAACCCTACCAACAGCACTTAAGTCGTATCGATCAGCGTCAAAGAATAAACTATCAAATAAAGCAGATGCAGACTCTACAGTAGGCGGCTCTCCTGGACGCATAACTCTATAGATATCCATTAAAGCTGTATCGCGACCAAAGTTTTTATCTGCAAAAACTGTATTCCTAATATAGGGTCCCACATTTATATTATCGATATCTAAAACAGGGATATCTATCACACCATTATCCAGAAGTAACTTTAAAGATCCTCCAGAAACTTCATCATTTTTATCCAATTCCCAGGTCAGCTCATCACCAGCCTCGGCCCAAATCTCTCCAGTCTCTTCATTAATAATATCTCTAGCAACAAAGCGCCCAATAATATCCTCAAAGGAAACAAAAATGCTCTTAACTTTATTTTCATCAATTAATGCTTTAACTGCCCTAGGAGTTACTTTTTTTCCAGCCGGCACTACAACTTTACCAGTGTCGGCATCTATCAAGTCTGAAGAAGGTTTAGTTCCACGTAATCTTTCGGGAAAAAACTGTGTTTTCCATCCATTTTTATCAACTTTTTCGTACTGAACCGTGTTGTAGTACGCATCCATAATTGACTCCTGATCCATTCCAAGAGCAAAAAGTAAAGTAGACACTGGAAGCTTTCTACGCCGATCAATTCTAGCGTAAACAATATCCTTGGCATCAAATTCAAAATCCAACCAACTCCCACGGTAAGGTATAATTCTGCATGTAAAAAGTAACTTACCTGATGAATGAGTTTTACCTTTATCATGATCAAAAAATACACCTGGAGATCTATGCATTTGAGAAACTATAACCCTCTCGGTACCGTTTACCACAAAAGTCCCATTCGGTGTCATAAGTGGCATATCCCCCATAAACACATCTTGTTCTTTTATACCCTTGACAGATCTCGCACCCGTATCGACATCAACATCAAAAACTATAAGTCTAAGAGTAACCTTAAGCGGTGCAGCATAAGTCATATCTCGACTCTGACACTCTTCAACATCATACTTAGGCTTTTCAAGTTCATATTTTATAAACTCTAAAACTGCCGTCTCATTAAAATCTTTTATTGGGAAAACTGACTGAAAAACACCCTTGATGCCTTCTCCATCTAATGGTTCCAATTGATCACCAGACTTTAGAAAAAGCTCATAAGATGACTTTTGAACTTCTATCAAATTCGGCATTTCTAAAACTTCACGGATCTTACCGAAATATTTTCTAATTCTTTTTTTTCCAATAAATGTTTGATTCATAACTATGAAAGCCTTTCAATTCCTTCAAAAGTGGTGCCTCGGGGAAAGACAACCCACCCTTTGGATAAAGGTAGTTAACCCAATGCCTGTGTGTATTCCCAATTACACACTCCCGGGTAACAACTGTTCCTTAGAAAAAACTAACAAAGCTTTTTCTAAGAAGCAGTTAGCTGGATTTAATATAAAATTAAATCCAGCCAAACTAGTTTTTACTTGAGCTCTACTTCTGCTCCAGCCGCCTCTAGCTTACCTTTAATTTCTTCAGCTTCTTCCTTTGAGACTCCTTCTTTTACAGATGATCCACCCGCTTCAACTAAGTCTTTTGCTTCTTTCAAACCAAGGCCTGTTATAGTTCTAACTTCTTTGATAACACTTATTTTTTGTGCTCCAGCAGCAACTAAAACAACAGTAAACTCTGTTTGTTCCTCAGCTGCGCCACCAGCATCACCTCCACCAGCGGATGCCATCATTACGGCTCCTCCAGCTGCAGGCTCAATGCCATATTCATCTTTTAGAATAGTCTTTAGTTCTTGAGCTTCGAGAAGTGTTAATCCAACAATCTCTTCAGCAAGTTTTTTTAGATCAGCCATTATACTGTTCCCATCCTTTGTTTTGTGTTCCAACGCTTGATTAATTCTTTACTTTATTCACCTTGACCAAAAATTACGCCGCTTCAGCGCGCTCTTCAATTGTGCTTATGATACTCGCTATGCTAGAACCAGGTCCACCAATTGCGCCTGCGATGCCCGCTGAAGGAGCGGCTATACAATTCACGATTGAAGAAATTAATTCATCACGTGAAGGCATAGATGCAAGTGCTTTGACACCTGCAACATCTAAACTATTCTCACCCATAGCCCCACCAAGTATAGACAACTTATCGTTTGTCTTGGCATAGCTTTCTATTACCTTAGCGGCGGCAACAGGATCTTCAGAAAAAGCAAGAATTGTCATTCCAGAAAGGTATTCTGCTATGCTTTCACAAGGCTTTCCTTCCAGAGCGATTTTGGTGAGCCTATTTTTTGCAACGCGAACAGATCCACCAGCTAGGCTCATTTGCCTACGCAGATCCTGCATCTCAGCAACTGTCAAGCCCTTGTAATGACTAACAACCACAACGCCAGAGCTTTCAAAGATTTGGCCAAGTTCATTAACCACTTTTTCTTTTTGTGCTCTATCCACAGTTTCTCTCCAAATTTGGAGGCCTAGGCCTCCGGCTCATTTATGCTGGTTTCCCAGCGCTTAAAGGTCCTTTACAGGGTCTTCACCAAAACCACCCGAGGAATAAACCTCGAAAATTCTAGTTCTTTTCCCATCTCAGGAAGGAATTATTAATCATAAGATTAACCCTCCATCTCGGACAGAACGAAGACAAGTCTTCGCTATTTATACCAGACTAACTGGTAAAAATTCCTACTTAGCACTCGTCGCGCTATCAACTGCAATTGAAACTCCTGGGCCCATAGTAGAACTAAGAGCTATTTTCTTCATATAACTTCCTTTGGATCCGGTCGGTTTAGCACTCAAAACAGCGGAAACAAAAGCTCTTAAATTTTCAACAAGGGCTCCTTCTTCAAACGAAACTTTCCCAATCGCAGCCTGAACTACTCCTGCCTTTTCAGCCCTAAATTGAACTTCTCCACCTTTTGCTGCTTTCACAGCAGCAACAACATCCATTGTAACAGTCCCAACCTTAGGATTAGGCATTAGGTTCCTTGGACCAAGAACTTTACCTAGTCTACCAACTATCGGCATCATATCCGGTGTGGCAATACATCTATCAAAGTCTACTTTTCCACTCTGGACAATTTCCATTAAATCTTCTGCACCAACAATATCAGCACCTGCTGCTTTAGCCTCTTCTGCTTTAGCATCTCTCGCAAAAACTGCCACTCTTACAGTTCGTCCCGTCCCGTTAGGTAAGTTTATAACTCCTCTGACCATTTGGTCCGCATGCTTTGGGTCTACGCCAAGGTTTACTGCTATTTCAACAGTCTCATCAAATTTTGCGGATGCAGTAGATTTAACCAAATTTACAGCCTGTTCAACTGTTAAGTCTGCTTTTCCTTCAAATGCTTTTCTTGTCGCAACTGTTCTTTTTCCATATTTTGCCATTTTATTTTACCTCTATACCCATAGAACGCGCGGAACCTAGAATTATTTGCATCGCTGCTTCGATATTATTTGCATTTAAATCTTGCATTTTTGTTTCTGCGATCTCTCTAACTTGGGATGCAGTTACATGACCTACAACTTCTTTAGAAGGTTCTTTAGCACCAGATTCTAGCTTTGCCGCCTTCTTCAATAAATATGAAGCTGGAGGTGTTTTTATATCCATCGAAAATGATTTGTCTTGATAATAAGTTATTATCGTTGGGCATGGAGCCCCAACTTCTGTATCTTGAGTTTTTGCATTGAAAGCTTTACAAAACTCCATAATATTTATTCCCCTTTGCCCTAATGCTGGACCTACAGGTGGGGATGGATTTGCTTTTCCCGCTGGGACTTGCAACTTTAATGTTCCGACTATCTTTTTAGCCATCGTGTTTCTCCTTTATCAACTGCCTGGGTCTCGCGTGCCCAGAACGCTCTGTTGTGTGGTACGGCTCAACAAACGCGTTTGCAATGCCTCCCACTGATCAAATTACTAACTCTTAGTAACTTGTGTGAATTCTAATTCTACCGGCGTTGCTCGCCCGAATATTGATACCGTTACCTTTAATCGCTGTTGATCCAAATCAACTTCTTCAACCATCCCCGAAAACCCTTCAAAAGGTCCATCAGTAACACTAACATTCTCTCCAATATCAAATACTATCGTGGACCTTGGTGATTCTGCACCCTCCTCAACTCTATTTAATATTAAATTTACCTCAGCATCTCGCATCGGCATTGGTTTTCCTTGAGGGCCCAAGAAACCGGTAACCCTGTTTATAGAGTTTATTAAATGATACCCCTTATCAGACATTTCCATTTTAACAAAAACATACCCAGGCATAAATCTACGTTCCGCTGTAACTTTTTTATTTCGCCTTATCTCAATTACCTCTTCTGTAGGCACAAGGACCTCTTCTATTTCATCTTGTAAGCCCTTATCTTCAGCGGCCTGCCGAATATACTCTGCAATTTTCTTTTCGAAATTTGAGAGTACGCTGATTGAGTACCAACGCTTAGCCATTCTAAACCGATCCTTACTTACCCCACACAAAGTGTCGAGAAAACTTCAAAAAGTGAGTTTTTTAACTGCACTTTAAAACCAAAAGGCGCGTATCTCGAATCAATACACGCTAAACTACTTGTTGAGGCCTCTTTAGTCGTCGATGCGTCCAATATCAAGTCCTTAAAACACAATAAACAATTAGAATCAAAACAAACCAAAAATTGTACTCAATCCAGATCTTATACCAAGATCAACAAAAGAGAAGAAAACCGCAGTTAGCGAAGCCAGAATAAATACCATTACAGTAGTTAAAACTACCTCTTTACGTGTTGGCCAAACGATTTTACTCACCTCTCCCCTTACTTGTTGGATAAACTGAACTGGGTTTGGAAGAGCCATATTAATACCTTTTTAAATTTGAACTTAGACGGTTGTGCCTATACGTTTCGAACAAATCCTGCAACTAATAAACTAAATTTAATTAATGGCAGGGGCTGAGAGACTCGAACTCACGACCCTCGGTTTTGGAGACCGATGCTCTACCAACTGAGCTAAGCCCCTGCATTTAAATAAGATGCTTAAGCAAGACCATCTAATTTTGCAAGTAAACAGTTGCTACATAACAAAAAATAATTTTAAGAGATTTAATAACTTAACCTCTTTTAATCCTTTTTATTAATTTTACTCGATGATGCTTGAAACAACACCCGCACCGACTGTTCTACCGCCTTCACGGATAGCAAATCTTAATCCATCCTCCATCGCAATCGGGGTCAGTAATTCTACTTTGAATGATACATTATCTCCAGGCATCACCATTTCAGTACCTGCCGCAAGCTCAACTGATCCCGTTACATCAGTTGTTCGGAAGTAAAATTGAGGACGGTAGTTCGCAAAAAATGGCGTATGACGACCACCCTCATCTTTTGTAAGAATGTATGCTTCAGCAGTAAATTTATGGTGTGGCTTTACCGATCCAGGTTTACATAAAATCTGTCCACGTTCGACGCCTTCTCTATCGACTCCACGCAATAAAGCACCAACATTATCCCCTGCTTGTCCAGAATCTAGAAGTTTACGGAACATCTCAACACCGGTACAAACTGTTTTTGTAGTATCACGGATACCAACAATCTCAATTTCATCTCCAACATTAACAACACCACGTTCAATACGACCTGTAACAACAGTGCCACGACCTGAGATTGAAAACACATCCTCAATTGGCATCAAAAACGGTTGGTCAATTGCTCGGACAGGTGTTGGAATATATTCATCCACAGCTGCCATCAGCTCCTTAATCTTTTCTTCACCAATTTCAGGAGTTTTACCTTCCATAGCAGCCAAAGCTGAACCCGCAACAACAGGGATATCATCACCAGGATACTCATATGAAGATAAGAGTTCTCGAATTTCCATCTCAACAAGCTCGAGTAATTCATCATCATCCACTTGATCGACTTTGTTCATAAACACAACCATTTTTGGAATACCAACTTGTCGACCTAACAAAATATGCTCTCGTGTTTGAGGCATTGGACCATCAGCCGCGTTAACAACTAGAATAGCCCCATCCATTTGGGCTGCACCAGTGATCATATTCTTTACATAATCTGCGTGACCAGGACAATCGACATGCGCGTAATGACGAGCTTCAGTCTCATATTCAACATGCGCTGTGGAAATCGTAATACCACGTGCCTTCTCTTCCGGCGCAGCATCAATTGAATCATATGCCTGAAATTCTCCAAAGTACTTTGTAATCGCTGCCGTTAGTGTAGTCTTACCGTGATCTACGTGGCCGATCGTACCAATGTTAACATGCGGTTTATTACGTTGAAACTTTTCTTTAGCCATTGTCAAATCCTCTTATCTTTTTTTTGATTTATAAAATCGTTATAGCACTCTAAATTCGGGATATATTTTTTTTGAAAAAAATCAAGGGCCCTATTTAAATTATAAATAAAACTTTGTGATATTTAACTTTTACAAAAATTTATTTTGTTTAGGAAAACCATGCGGCGATTTGCGACCGACCCCAGCTCTTTTTGATAACCATGGAGTCATGTCAATCTGATTTCTATTTTTTCCTCCATCAGTATTCCAGGAAAGACCATCAGACCAATTGAAAGTCGTCAAATCAGAAAGACCTCCATCTAAAGCCAAAGAACCTTGTCGGCCTTTTGAAGAATTATATTTTTGCAACCGCACTCCTTTACCACGATTCATTTCTGGGAGCTCTGAAGTTGAAAAAACTAATAGTTTGCCATTGGTGCTGACTATAGCCACATGATCTCCAGAAACGTGATGACAAATAGCTGCGACTGAGTTCTCTTGTAAATTCAAGACCTGTTTACCACTCCTAGTCTGCGCAATTACCTCCGTCTCTTTAACAATAAAACCATCACCTAGACTCGATACCAACAGTAACTTACTCGTCGAATTATGCACAAAAATATCGACGATAGTTACTTCATTTGGCAGATCTACCATTAATCTAACGGGCTCCCCCATTCCTCGCCCTCCTGGCAGATTAGAGCATGGAATAGTATAAAATCTTCCATTTGAACCAAAAATTAAAATTTTATCTGTTGATTCTGCATGGAATATAAACCCCTTTTCATCACCATCTTTAAACTTTAGGTCTTGACCGAGCTCTATATGTCCACGCAAAGATCTAACCCAACCCATCTTTGAACACACTACGGTCACAGGCTCTTTTTCAACCATCTCCTCAAAAGATATTTCCTCAATATCCTTCCTTTTCTCAAAAATTGTCTTCCTAATAGAGTTTATGGAATCAGCAGAAAATATTTTTTTTGTATGTTTTATTTGATCACTAATTTCTAACCATTGTAACTCTTCACTATCAAGGAGGTCTTCCAGCGTCACACGCTCTAACATAAGTTTATCTCGTTCTTTGCGTAACTCTAATTCTTCTAGACGACGAAGGGACCTAAGGCGCATGTTTAATATTGCATCTGCCTGTAATTCGCTAAGCGAGGGGTCCTTTAACGGAATTTTATGAACTGGAATATAATCAAATTCAGAAGTCGCTCGTTTAAAATCACTTCCCCAATTTTCTAGCATTAGAGCGTCTTTTGGGTCTTCATCGTATCTAATAATATCTATAACCCTATCTAAATTAAGAAAAGCGACAATAAAACCTTCTAACACTTCTAATCTATGATCGATTTTTTTTAATCTAAATTTAGACCTTCTAATTAATACAACCTGACGGTGATCTAGAAATGCCCTTAATAATTCTTTTAATGAACAAACCTTTGGTGTTAAGCCATCGATAAGAACATTCATGTTCATACTAAATCTAACTTCCAAGTCTGAATGACGAAACATTGTTTCCATTAGGGCTTCCACCGAGATATTTTTTACTCTTGGCTCAAGTACAATTCTTATATCTTCTGCAGACTCATCTCGCACATCTCCAAGCGCTGAAACTTTTTTCATCTGTATTAGTTCAGCTATTTTTTCAATAAGTCTAGATTTTTGAACTTGATATGGGATTTCTGTAACAACTATTTGCCATTGCCCTCTTGGTAACTCTTCTAATACCCACTTAGCTCTCAATCTAATAGATCCGCGACCTACCTTATAAAAGTTTAGTATATTCTCTTTAGGCTCGACTATTACGCCTCCAGTCGGAAAATCTGGGCCAGGAATATATTCTGCTAGGGTCTCATCACGAGCATTAGGTGCTTTTAATAGATGCAAGCATGCAGAGCATAACTCGATTACATTATGAGGTGGAATGTTTGTCGCCATCCCAACTGCTATGCCACTAGAACCGTTCGCTAGAAGATTTGGAAAGGTTGCCGGCAAAACAACTGGCTCTTGTAAAGTTCCATCATAATTATCATGGAAGTCAACTGCGTCTTCAGAAATCCCCTCTAAAAGTAATTCAGCGGCTTTTGTCATACGGGCTTCCGTATACCTCGGTGCCGCTGGGTTATCTCCATCAATATTTCCAAAATTTCCTTGGCCATTCACTAGTGGGTAACGAACACTGAATTCCTGAGCTAACCGAGCCAAAGCATCATAAATAGCTTGATCTCCATGAGGGTGGTAGTTCCCCATAACATCTCCAGAAATCTTTGCCGACTTCCTAAATCCACCGATTGATGAAAGTTTAAGTTCATGCATCGCAAAAAGAATTCTACGATGAACAGGTTTTAAACCATCTCTAGCGTCGGGCAGAGCGCGATTCATAATTGTCGATAAGGCGTACTTTAAATACCTGTCCCCTATTGCTCTACGAAGAGTCTCTGTAACTTCTGAAGTTTGATCGCTGTGATCGTTAAAATTGTCTGCCATAAATACTATCTATCCAAGGTAATTAGTCCAGTAAAGCTATCCTTTATCATAACTTAGTTTTAACACAAATTTTACTATTTAAACCTCTATTTATCTGTTTTACTAACTCTCTTAAAAACCTTTCTTACAAAAGGATAATAATGCATAAAAAATCTATATTAATAACAGGGTGCTCTTCAGGAATAGGATATTCTTGCGCGCAAACTCTTCATAAACGTGGATGGAAGGTTTTTGCTACCTGTAGAAAACAAAAGGACTGTAATAGACTTAAAGCTGAGGGTATTGAAAGCTTTTTACTTGATTATCAAAAAGAAAAAACAATAAAGTCAGCATTGCAAAGTTGCCTTGAAGTGACAGGGGGCACTCTTGACGCTATATTTAACAACGGAGCTTTCGCAATTCCAGGCGCTCTGGAAGACATAAGCACTGGCGCTTTGAAAGATATCTTTCAGTCAAATGTTTTTGGTTATCACGAACTTATACGTTTGAGTCTTCCTATAATGAGGGCGCAAGGATACGGAAGAATAGTTAACTGTTCGTCTGTTCTAGGTTTTGTAGCTCTTCCATTTAGAGGAGCGTACAATTCAACAAAATTTGCTATTGAAGGCCTATCTGACACACTAAGGGTTGAGTTAATTCACTCAAACATTAAAGTTATCTTAATCGAACCTGGCCCGATAACATCTCAGATAAGAAAAAATTCTATACCTAAATTTGAAAAATGGGTTAAATGGGAGCAGTCTTCTCGGGCTGACGAGTATCGAGAGTTACTTATACCAAGACTATACAAAGGAAATGCGCCCGATTTATTTGAACTCCCGGCAACTGCTGTCTCCAAGAAATTAATTCATGCCCTTGAGAGTTCCAAACCAAAAACACGTTATTTCGTAACAACTCCAACGTACTTACTGTATTATTTGAAAAAAATACTACCTACTAAATGGTTAGATCTTTTAATTTCAAAACTTTAACTCTATCTGTCAGAAAACTTCTCGGTGAATTAAAAGGTAAATATAAAAATTAAAAGGTCACTAATGGTACAAGATCCACTTTTCTTTATAGTTATAATAGCAGCTATCGTAGTCTTAATTATATTATTGATAGGGATTGGGACTTTTGCTAAAGGTGGCGAATTCAACCGAAAATACTCTAATAAAATTATGCGTTATCGAATAGGGGCTCAAGCTCTTGCAATAATTCTTGTTTTACTATTCGTATTAATCAAAAATATTGGAAACTAATTAAATGGTCACACTAAGTAAAATTTATACAAAGACTGGGGATTCTGGAGAAACCTCGCTCGGAGATGGCAATAGAGTACCTAAACACTCTTTACGAGTGTCCGCTTACGGAACCGTCGACGAGACAAATGCTACTGTGGGTCTTGCTAAATTATACGCGGATAGAACACTGATATCCACCCAACTTTCGGTTATCCAAAATGATCTTTTCGATCTTGGGGCTGATCTTTGTAGACCTGATCAGGAAAAGGACTCCGAAGCTCAATATCAGCCATTAAGAATGACTGGCAATCAAGTCAAGAGGCTAGAAACTGAAATTGATCTTATGAACAAAAATATTGAACCTTTGCGGTCATTTATTTTACCTGGGGGATCAAAACTAGCTGCACATTTACATTTATGCAGAACCGTCTCAAGGAGAGCAGAACGTTTAACTGTTGAGTTATCTAATAATGAGACAGTGAATGCACATTCTATTCAGTATCTAAATAGGCTAAGTGACTGGTTTTTTGTGGCGTCAAGGGTGGCAAATTCTAACGGAAAAGATGACATATTGTGGGTTCCTGGTGCAAACCGTTAAATTTATGTGCGCTAAAGAATATTTGATTAATTTTGTTGTTGAAACCGACGCCAAAATCACAAGGCGCGTCGATTTTGTCCTATTGTTTTTTAAAAAAATTTTGTAAACAAATATTATTCAGGTTAAAAAAAGCTTGGTTATTTATAAGGGGTTACCATTAATGAAGGTGATAGTACCAGTTAAACGCGTCATAGATTACAATGTTAAAGTCCGTGTAAAAGCAGATGGATCAGGTGTCGACCTCACCAATGTCAAAATGTCGATGAATCCTTTCGACGAAATTGCTGTAGAGGAAGCCATAAGACTTAGAGAAGCAGAAAAGGTTACTGAAGTAATTGCCGTGTCAATAGGAGTGAAGCAAAATCAAGAAACCTTGAGAACAGCTTTAGCCATGGGTGCAGATCGAGCTATATTGGTCATTGCGTCAGAAGATGTGCATCAAGATATAGAACCCCTTACAGTGGCTAAACTTTTAAAAGAAATTGTCACAGAGGAAGCCGCTAACCTAGTACTGTGTGGCAAACAAGCAATTGATAATGATATGAACGCAACAGGGCAAATGTTATCTGCCCTTTTAGGTTGGTCCCAAGCAACATTCGCATCCGAATTAAATATTGAGGCAAAAAATGCAGTGGTTACTAGAGAGGTGGATGGGGGTCTTCAATCAATAAAAGTATCCCTTCCTTCAGTCGTAACTGTTGATCTGAGGCTTAATCAACCCAGATACGCATCTCTTCCAAATATAATGAAAGCAAAGAGAAAGCAGTTAGATGAAAAAGTCCCTTCAGACTACGGAGTTGATTTGACAGCGCGGCTATCGATTATCAACACCCGAGAGCCAGAGACCAGAAAAGCTGGTGTTAAAGTAGCGTCAGTAGATGAACTACTAGTAAAACTTAAAGAAGAAGCAGGAGTAATTTAAATGGCAGTCCTTCTCATAGCAGAGTTATCAAATAGTGAGTTAGCTGAAGATGCCACTGCAAAAGCATTAACAGCTGCAAAAAAAATGGGTGATGTTACTATTCTATGTGCAGGCGAAAACACCGAAAATGCTGCAAAGTCTGCTGCAAAACTAAGTGGAGTCGCAAAAGTATTATATGCTGAGTCCTCATCCCTCGGTCATGACCTGGCTGAACCTATTTCTGATTTAATTATATCACTTTCAGATAAATTTAGTCATATAGTTGCCCCATCAACAGCAGGAGCAAAAAATATACTACCTCGAGTAGCAGCGCATCTTGATTCAATGATCATGTCAGATATAACAGCTGTCATTGAACCCGACACTTTTGAAAGACCAATATATGCAGGAAATGCTATACAAACAGTGCAATCCATAGATCAAAAAAAAGTTATTACGGTTAGAACCGCTAACTTTGAGGCGACTGATCAAAATGGATCCGCTGAAATTGAACAATTATCATCGTCTAATAGCCAACAATTGAGCCAATGGATGGAAGATATGGTAGCAACAAATGATCGTCCCGAATTAACATCGGCTGGGAGTGTTGTGTCAGGAGGCCGAGGAGTTGGCTCCAAAGATGATTTTGACCTAATAGAAAAACTAGCCGACAAACTAGGTGCTGCAGTCGGAGCATCTAGAGCAGCAGTCGACTCTGGCTATGCTCCTAATGATTGGCAAGTTGGTCAAACAGGAAAGGTTGTAGCACCAGATCTTTATGTTGCTATAGGTATTTCAGGAGCTATTCAACATCTTGCTGGAATGAAGGATTCTAAGGTAATTGTTGCAATTAACAAGGACGAAGAAGCACCGATATTCCAAGTAGCTGACTATGGCTTAGTTGGAGATCTTTTTGAACTTGTGCCAGAGCTAATTGAAAAACTTTAATTCTATCAACTTATTCATAACGCCAAAGTTTTAAAAGTGAAAGAATCCTAAATGATAATTAAAACTATTGGAATAGTTGGGTCAGGGCAAATGGGTCGTGGAATTGCCCAATCAATGGCGATGGTAGGGTATAAAGTAATACTTTCTGACATTTCAAAAGAAGTATTAAAAACAAATGTTGAGAAAATAGTTACAAGTTTAACACGTCAAGTTAAAGATGGAAGAATTTCATTAAATGAATGTGAAGAGGCTTTAGATAACTTAAAATCAGCTACAAAATTAGAGACAGTGGCTGGCGCTGACCTTATCATAGAAGCAGTAACTGAAGATGAAGCCGTAAAAACACTTATCTTTGAAAGCCTAACGCCACATCTAAAAGAGGACACAATTCTGACCTCAAATACATCATCAATTTCCATTACAAGACTTGCATCAAGAACTGATCGTCCTGAAAAGTTTATGGGGTTTCATTTTATGAATCCAGTACCTTTAATGCAGTTAGTTGAACTAATTAGAGGAATTGCAACTAATCAAGACACTTATGATTCATGCCTGTCTGTTGTAGAAAAACTAGGAAAAACTGCCGCTCAAGCAGAGGATTTCCCTGGATTTATTGTAAATCGAGTACTGATGCCAATGATAAATGAAGCAATTTATACACTTTTTGAAGGTATAGGCTCAATTAAATCAATTGATGAATCTATGCGTCTTGGTGCAAATCATCCCATGGGTCCACTTGAGCTTGCTGATTTCATCGGCTTGGATACCTGCCTTTCGATTATGACTGTGTTACATGACGGGCTGGCAGATACAAAATATCGACCCTGTCCACTACTGACTAAATATGTGGAAGCAGGTTGGCTTGGTAAAAAGACTGGTAAAGGGTTTTATGATTATAGTAAAAACCCAGCCGAACCATCTCGTTAAAAATTATTACTTTTACAACTTACTTTAATTAATTTCAAATGCACTTTATCAACATCCCTAATACTTTCTCGGTATACCTTTAAAAAAACCATTAATTCTATCACTAAACAAAATTTCTCCGTATGTTTAAAATACCACATAACCACTTGCGGCAATTCAGCCTAATGTTCGACACTAACTGTTGACAGTTGAGGCCTTTCATTTTGATATGACACGATATAACTTAATACTGGTCGCTCGAGTTTTTTATATTCAAGACATAAACATATTAATCAGCTACAAATAAAGTAAAATTTTAAAGCACTAAGGATATTAGATGAACCACGGAACATTCAATCTCAAAAAAACAATTGAGTATCAAGGAATTAGCGATCTAAATAACGTGTTTTATAACTTAATGGAACCAGGGTTAATCCAAGAAGCAATTCAAAGAGATGAAGGTGAGCTAGGAAATGGTGGTACCCTACTAGTCACTACTGGAAAACACAGCGGCAGATCACCTAATGATAAGTTTATTGTAAAAACAGCAAGTAATGAAAACTCTGTATGGTGGGAAAACAATGCACCCATGACACCAGAGAGCTTTGAGATACTTCATAAAGATATGCTCGCTCATATGAAAGGTAAAGATTACTTTGTTCATGACTTATTTGCTGGAGCCGATCCTGAGCACAGGCTCGATGTCCGATTAGTTACCGAACTTGCTTGGCACGGTTTATTTATTAGACATATGTTGAGAAGGCCTGATTTAAATGAATTAGTGAGATTTGACCCAGAATACACAATAATTAATTGTCCTAAATTTCATGCTAACCCCAAGAAGCATGGCTGTCGTTCAGATGTTATTATAGCAATAAACTTTGACCAAAAGTTAATCCTAATTGGTGGAACAGAGTATGCTGGTGAAAATAAAAAATCTGTATTTTCTTTATTAAATTTTTTACTACCTGAAAAAGGTATTATGCCAATGCACTGCTCGGCAAATCATGCTCACGATAACTCAAATGATAGTGCAATATTTTTTGGGCTTTCTGGCACAGGAAAGACAACACTTTCAGCAGATCCTAATCGTACTCTAATAGGGGACGATGAGCATGGTTGGTCTAATAATGGGATATTTAATTTTGAAGGTGGCTGTTATGCAAAAACTATAGATCTTGACCCTAAAGCTGAGCCAGAAATTTTTGCTACTACCAAAAAATTTGCAACTGTAATCGAAAATATGGTCTATGATCCAGTTACCAAAGAGTTGGATTTTCACGATGACAGTATAAGTGCTAATATGCGGTGCGCATACCCGTTAGATTATATAGCTAATGCTTCTAATAGTTCATTAGCGTGTCATCCTAAAAATATAATTATGCTAACTTGTGATGCTTTTGGAGTATTACCACCAATAGCAAGGCTTTCAACTGCTCAGGCAATTTATCACTTTTTGTCAGGGTTTACTTCAAAGGTGGCAGGAACTGAAAATGGCATAAACGAACCACAACCAACTTTTTCAACATGTTTTGGAGCACCTTTTATGCCAAGAAGGCCCGAGGTTTACGGCAACCTTCTACGACAAAAAATTGCTGATAATCAAGCACAATGTTGGCTTGTGAATACCGGGTGGACTGGGGGTCAATATGGAACTGGTTCGCGAATGCCCATCCAAGCCACCAGAGCCCTTCTATCTGCTGCTCTTGATGGCTCCCTAGGTTCAGTGAACTATCGTGTCGATAAATTCTTTGGTTTTGAAGTACCAGAATCTGTCAACGGAGTACCAGATAAGTTACTAAATCCACGTGATACATGGGAAAATAAAGAAGCCTACGATGATCAGGTGCACAAACTCATAACAATGTTTAATAAGAACTTTGAGCAATACTTACCTCATGTAGAAGCGGATGTTTGTGATATTGCTTTAAAATAACTTAAAATTTTATAAAATTAAAATTACAAACAATAAACCGTATATTAAAAGGTAAAAAAGTGGTGTCAGAAAGTTCGATGTATAAAACTTTGCTAATTCCAAACCTTTTATCAATTACCGAAGTTGCTTTAACAGAACTTTCTTCAATAATAGACAGAGTCAAAATAATCTGTGTGTCGAGATTCGTAGAAAGTCAAAAATCAGAAAAAATGTTTGTAGAGGAGCATCAAACTTTTAATCACACCATAGCATGGTTATGTACATATTATATGGCTCTAGAGCGAATGCAAAAATGGTCGTCGCAATTGAAGTTGAAGAATCGTCTGGGGGAAGTCGAAACCTTAATCCACCAAATAGCTTTTAGTGAGTATCTAGCACAAATCAAAGGTGGCATACCTATTTCTCAAGGTGAAATAGTAAGGTTAACTGATATCGAGATTGATGTTGAAAACGAATTGTTGTTCACAAACCCTGACATCAAAAAGCTAATTAATTTGGGTGCATCTCAAGATTGTAAGAAGTTTCTAATTTTACACTTATCTGAATGTTCTAAAAATGAGTTAACAGGTGACACTGGCTTAACGTCTGAATTAAATATGATTCGAGATCAATTCAGACGTTTTAGTATTGAAAAAGTAGATCCTTTTGCCCAAAACTGGCACCTTAATGATGAATTAATACCGATGAACCTTATCCAAGAAATGGCAAACCTTGGTGTATTTGGAATGTCTATTCCTGAACAGTATGGTGGGTTAGGTTTGTCAAAAATTGCGCTATGTGTCGTCTCGGAAGAATTATCCAGGGGTTACATTGGCGTCGGGAGTTTAGGGACTCGTAGTGATATCGCAGCTGAATTAATTTTGTGTGGAGGAACAGACAATCAAAAAGGAAAATGGCTTCCAAAAATAGCTAACGGAGAAATTTTACCAACCGCTGTTTTCACTGAACCTAACACAGGATCCGATCTCGGTGCTCTAACTACAAAAGCAATTAAATTTAACAATGGTTACAAGATCACTGGAAATAAAACTTGGATTACTCATGGAAGTCGTGCTCAGTTAATGACAGTACTTACTCGGACAAGCAGAACACTTTCCAACCACAAGGGGTTATCGATGTTCCTAGCTGAAAAAACACCTGGTAATAATGATGATTTTTTTCCTGATACGGCCCTTACTGGAGGAGAAATTCAGGTAATAGGTTATAGAGGTATGAAAGAATTTGAACTTGCTTTTGATGAGTTTTACGTACCAAAAGAGAACTTACTTGGTGAAAAAGAAGGTTTTGGTTTTAATCAACTTATGCAAACATTTGAGTCAGCGAGAATACAAACCGCTTCCAGAGCTATTGGCATCACACAATCCGCTTGTGAGCTGGCTATAAAGTATGCCAATGATCGACATCAATTTGGTAAAAAAATAATAAAGTTCCCTAGAGTATATAATAAGCTTGCTATGATGGTTGTAGAACTAATGGTGAGTAGACAACTGACTTATTACGCTGCTGAACAAAAAGATAATAATAAAAGATGTGACTTGGAAGCGGGTATGGCAAAGCTACTTTCTTCCAGAGTAGCCTGGTCAGCTGCCGATAACTCTCTTCAAATTCATGGTAGCTATGGATATGCTTTAGAGCATCCAGCAAGCCGTCTCCTGTGCGATGCAAGGATTATTAATATTTTTGAAGGCACAGCGGAGATTCAAGCTAACGTTATATCTAGAAGAATATTATCAAATTCAATTAACGAAAAAAATATCTCATAATGCTCCTTTACGTCTGAGAATATTCAAAAGTCTTTCCCTAGATGCTGGGAGAGGCCTATCATTCATCAAGGGTGCCAACCAATTCTTTAAAAAATATCCTGTAACCTTAAATCCATCCTCTAAGCTGGCATCGGAACTCTGATCAATGTCCGTAAGACAAGCAGGCAAAGGTAGTAACTTATCAGCCCATTTTCCTGCGGCTTTTTTTGACACGGCTCGGCCAGATTTTGGTGAAATATATCGCAAATTTTCACTTTGATTCGTTACAGCGCATCTATCTAAGTCGAGACCAAACCCCATATCTTGGAGTAGGGCCAGCTCCCATTTCATATAGAAGAAAGGCCAGTTAGTGTTATTAATTAACATGTCTAAGAGATGAATTGTGCGATCGTATAGCAATGGATGAGGGTCCCTTTCAGATAACGAAAACCTCAAAAGGCTACAAATAACGCTTAATCCAGCTAAAGAATCTCGCTGATTTAATACCATTGAAAACCTTGAACTTAACATTTCCGTAGAAAACACACCAAGGTGATTTTCTAACCTTGCTCTCCACGTTACATCCAGCTGTGCACCAGGTTGTAAGGTTGGTGCAATTTTCTTAGATTTTCCACCTCTCACAACGCCATAATAAACTCCATATTCTCGAGTAAAAACTTCTATAATAGTAGATGTTTCTCCTAAATTCCGTACACCCAATAATAAACCTTCTGCGCTCCATTCCATCAATCACTGATTCCTGGCTCATTAAGCAAATGTCTACCTTGCTTGTCCTCGACTTCAATGACCCATATGTCAGGATCATATTCTTTTTGTTTGTCCAGTTTCTTATCAACCTCTAGCTCAATACCCTCAGACAAAATTACCCAAGATCTACTGTCAGAAGCTAAATCAAAAGATCTTTGATATGCTTTAGCCAAGCCATCCAACGTATTCAATTTAACAAAAACTGTTCCTGCATTCAGATCACCTTTTTGTGTAACAAACGAAGGAATTCCTTTCAATCTAAGCCTGGTAATATAACTATGGGCCCATAGCTCAGTGGTTAACCTAATCATACGTTTCCATCATTATAGCTTAGACCCATTTCAGTATATCTGGCTTTTTCTTCTTGCCAATTAGGTCGGACCTTTACTTTAAGTAATAAATGAACGGTAAGACCTAAGAACTCAATTAGATCAGCTCTAGCGTCCTGTCCAATAGACTTAATGGTAGTACCTTTATTGCCCAAAATAATTCCCTTATGTCCATCTCTAACAACATAGATAATCTGCTCTATCAAAACAGAGCCGTCAGGTTTTTCTACCCACCGCTCTGTTTCAACAGTAAGTTGATAAGGTAACTCTTGATGGAGTCTAAGAATAAGTTTCTCTCTAGTAATCTCAGAAGCAATAACCCGCAACGGTAAATCCGCTATCTGTTCCTCTGGGTACAACCATGGCTCTTGAGGAAGCATACTAGCCAACCACAACTTTAGCTTATCAACTCCGTGACCCTTCTCCGCCGAAATCATGAAGGTTTCCTCAAAATTGAATATCTCATTTAGTTCCCTCGTAATACTAAGTAATTTTTCAGGACTAGTGCGATCAATCTTATTTATAACTAAAATAACATGCTTAGACTGAACTTTGCCATCTATCCCCTCAATTATTTTTCTTACTGTTTCAGTAATTCCCTTATGGGCTTCTATCAATAAAGCTACTACATCTGCATCAATCGCTCCACTCCAAGCTGAAGCAACCATTGCACGATCTAAGCGCCGTTTTGTTTTAAAAAGACCAGGAGTATCAACGAATACGATTTGTGTGTCCCCTTCAATAGCCACACCTCGAATTCTTCCCCTTGTTGTTTGGACTTTATGAGTAACAATGGAAATTTTTGAGCCAACCATTCGATTTAATAATGTTGACTTTCCAACATTTGGTTCACCAATTAATGCAACAAACCCTGCTCTTTTTTTACTCACCTTTAATCCTTTCAAGTAAATTCTTAGCAGCAACCTGCTCAGCTAATCTTTTTGATTTAGAGGTGCCTTCTTCACACTCTCCAGAAGCAACCAGAACAGAAACTTTAAAAATTGGATCATGGTCTGGCCCTGAACGTTCTACTACAGAATAAATTGGTGGGCTCTGTCCCCAGCCCTGAACTAACTCTTGGAGGGAAGTCTTTGGGTCTCTGGCATCATGTTCTACCTTATTTATTCGATCTCCCCATAACCGAGTAATAAAATCACTCACTACAACAAATCCGCCATCAAGATAAATGGCGGCTATCAATGCTTCCATTGTGTCTCCCAATATAGCTTGTTTTTTCCGCCCACCAGACGCCATTTCAGAATTTCCAAGTTTCAAAACTTCACCTAAATTGATTTCACGAGCAATTTCAGCACAAGTTTCTTTTCTGACCATAGCGTTAAATCTAGGGGCCAACACACCCTCCGACGCACTGATATCTTTCTCCAAGAGTGTTTGCGCTATTACTAGTCCAAGGACACGATCCCCAAGAAACTCCAATCTCTGATTGTCAGGCCTAGTAGCAGAAGAAAACGAACTATGAGTAAGTGCTCTAACTAACAGTTCTGGGTTGTTAAAAGAATATTTTATCCTCTTAGAAAAAGCACTCAATTCAGAGGATAATTTCATAGGCTTCCCTTAATCATTAACATAGTACTATGGACATATATTATTTATCGATAATTATATCATAGATCATAATTTGTTCTTATTTACTATTAAGCCGATGTTTGCTTATAACATAAATTTTTTATATATTAGTAGACTGCTTTAAAAAATCGTTCTTTTCGCCAGGTCCAGAAATAAAGCATCTTTTTCCCTGCTGATGAAAACAATATCCGATCTGCTCGTCCTAAAAGATTTTGAAATGGCACAAAGCCTACACCACCTCTTTGTTGCATAAATCTAGAATCTACAGAATTATCTCTATTGTCGCCCATAAAAAAGAAATGCCCCACTGGTACGTTAAAAGCTCGTGTATTATCTCCAGGCAAACCGTCTCGGATATTTAAAACATGATGTTCTGGGCTGCCTTCCAAAGACTCCAAAAGCTTCTCTTTCTTACATACTGCTCCTGTTTGAGCAGTATTATTAGAGCAGGCAGGATACCCCCCCATTGAACCTTGCCCTTCATAGATCTCTTCAAAGTATCCATTATCCACTTGCTTTTGTTCATTACCATTTAAGAAAATGATACCATCTTTGACTTGGATGGTATCACCAGGCAAACCAATCAGGCGTTTAATATAGTCCTGTCCACTTATTGGATGCCTAAAAACTACGACATCTCCTCGAGACGGGTCTTTAGCAAAAATTCTACCAGAAATAGGGCAAATATTAAATGGACAAGAATATTTTGAGTAACCATAGACCATCTTATTAACAAATAGGAAATCACCAACTAAAAGAGTATCTTTCATAGACCCAGAAGGGATCCAAAAAGGTTGGAAAAAAAGGCTTCGAAAAATGCCTGCTATTAATAAAGCGTACACTATTGTTTTAATAGTTTCCACTATACCATCTTTTTTTTCTATTTTACTTGCCATTTTTCACTCTCTTAAATCTTTACTGCTAGATGCGGGCTACAGTGACTTAAGTCAACCAATTCTTGGTATGGATTCAATTAGAACAAACGCCTGAGCCCACGGGTGATCATCAGTCAATGATACGTGAACAAATGCTTTATGGCCCTTTGGTGTCAGACTATTGAGTCTTTTTTCAGCCCATCCAGTTAGTTTCATTACCGGTTGACCGGTATTAAGATTTATTACTCCCATATCTCTCCATGAAATACCCATCCTCAGCCCAGTCCCTAAAGCCTTAGAACAAGCCTCTTTCGCTGCCCATCGTTTTGCTAATGTACTAGCTTCATCTGGACGCGATTTTGCCTTAGATTTTTCTAGCTCGGTAAATACTCGATTCCTGAACCGATCTCCAAAACGCTTTAGTGTCGCTTCTATACGATCAATATTTGCTAAGTCAGTTCCAATTCCAATAATCATAGTAAATTATCCAAAAACTTTAACCTAAACTTTCTACTTAAGCATTTTTTCGAGCATTATCCATCAGTAATCTCATCTCGCTAATTGCTGTATCTAGTCCCTTAAAAATCGCTTCTCCAACTAAAAAATGACCAATGTTTAACTCTACTAATTCAGGTATTACGGCTACTGACCTCACCGTATCATAAGTCAGTCCATGTCCAGCATGAACTTCCAACCCTAATGATTTAGCAAAAGTTGCCATTTCTTTCAAACTCTTTAATTCTAAGTTTGCTTTAGTGTTAAGGTCTTCTGCATAAGCATCACAATATGCCCCCGTATGGAGTTCTACAACTGAAGCACCTATTCTAGCTGCAGATTCAATTTGTGACTGGTCTGCCGCAATAAAGATAGATACCCTACACCCAACCTCATTTAAAGGAGCAATAAAATGTGCAAGCCTGTTTTCCTCTTTAGAAACCTCTAGACCACCCTCGGTAGTCCTTTCTTCCCGTTTCTCTGGAACAAGACAGACTGCATGAGGTCTGTACTTAAGTGCTATTTTTTGCATTTCATCTGTTGCTGCCATTTCAAAGTTTAATGGTATTTTAAGATGTTCAACTAACGCATCAATATCCGAATCTGTAATATGGCGGCGATCCTCTCTAAGGTGCGCTGTGATACCATCTGCTCCAGAGAGTTCGGCAATTTTTGCTGCTCTTAGTGGATCAGGATTACTCCCTCCGCGTGCATTCCTTACGGTTGCAACGTGATCGATATTTACTCCAAGACGTAATTTGTGTTTATCCATTGCTCTCTCTTATTTAAATATTAACATTTAGTTTGAATAGTTCTAATGCGGTTTTTATCCGATATCAAAACATTTGTACGTCAACCTTACTAGTAAATAATATAACAAACCCTACTCACCTCTCTATTATTTTATTTAAAATATAAAAAACAAATAAAGAAATAGATTAAACAATAATTAAGAACCTTTTTTTCGATATTTTGTGAGTTTTTTAATAAGGATACCCTTTGATCTGTTTTTGAAAGCAAAGATCAATGGAAAACTAATATAATAACAAATCAAAGCCGTTACTAATCCCGGAATTATACATCCTATTGAATAAGGCAAAAATACCTCATTTATGAATAACCCTAGTTTATGCCATTTTGTTGGTTGATGTAGAGTAATGGCTACTAAATTTTGACCAAAATCACTCCAAGCACCAATAAATATTTCAATTATTTTATCTGGTGCCAACTGATCTATTCCTAAGATAAAACAACCAAAATTTAATGAAATCACCCCTATAGGTACATAGGTTAAGGGGTTTCCAAAGAAAGTACCGGTTAAAGCTGCTAACATATTTCCTCTAATTAACTTAGCAATAATCATAGCAACAAAAAAATGAAATCCGTAAAGTGGTGTAAACGAAGCAAATACACCAGCGGCGATACCAAGAGATATTCTCTTTGGAGAGTCAGGAAGCCTTTTAATTCTATATTTAACATACTCAAACCTACGACTCCAACCACCGTTTGGCCAAAGAAAATGCCAAAACCATAGCAGCCATGTTTTTGATGTTCTTCGTTTAAACACTTTCGACAATTTCTCCGTAAGCTACTAGATTTTCATTACTTTATTTAGGTTTCAACTCAACGTCTTTATGCCTCTCTAAAGCAGCAACATAGCTATCAGCTTCAATAGCTACCATGATAGTATGCAAATGCTCAGAGTCGCTAACATCCACGTCCACTAAAATACGAAAATAATCAGGTTTCCTATCTATAAAATGTAAATCTGAAATATTTGCTCTTTGCTCTCCAATTAAGGTACAAAGCCTACCTAAAACTCCAGAATCGTTCACTATTGTCAAGTTAAGGGTGACTGTATTTGTTGCTAGATGTTTTCCTGTATCCCAATGGACATCAACCCAACGATCTGACTCACTATCGATCTCAACGAGCGAACCACAATCTATAGAATGGACAAAAACACCGTCACCTCGGTGTTTAATCCCAACAATTCTCTCTCCAGGCAAGGGAAGGCAGCAACGCGATCTCTTTATTTGAACACCTTTTGGTAAACCTATAACTGAACGTTTAGAATACGGTCCATCAAGCCTCGATTTCTCAACTAAATCAGGATAGATAGCATTCACAACATCTTTAGAAGATAACTCCGTGGAACCAACTAATTCCAGTAAGCTAGTTGCATCCTGCAAATTTAATTCCTTAGCTGCTATGGATAATGCTTTCTCTGTTGATCTCTTCCCAATGTGTTCAAAGGCCGCTCTTACAAGCTCCCTACCTAATTTTACAAATCTGTCACGATGCTCTTCCCTTAAAGACCTTCTTATTGCCGCTTTAGCACGACCAGTAACAACAATATCTTTCCAAGTTGGTTGAGGTTTTTGACCATCTGCCGTAACGATATCAACTGATTGGCCATTACGGAGCCTCGTCCACAAAGGCACTCTTATTCCATTAACTTTTGCACCCACACACGAATGCCCAATTCTTGTATGGATAGCATAGGCAAAATCTAGAGGCGTTGCGCCTCGAGGCAACTTGACTACCTCTCCTTTAGGCGTGAAGCAAAATACTTGATCAGTGTACATTTCTAATTTTACGTGCTCAAGAAACTCGTCATGATCATCAGCTTGTTCTATACGCTCATTCATAGCATCCACCCACCTAGAAGGGTCCAATGTGAATGGATTCTCTACTCTAATGCCGTCTCGGAAGGCCCAATGTGCTGCCACTCCAGTTTCTGCAACGTCATTCATTTCCCTAGTTCGGATTTGAACCTCTACTTGCGTTCCATCGCGCCCAGAAACAGTAGTATGGATGGAATGATACCCGTTAGATTTAGGCTGACTAATATAGTCTTTAAATCGCCCAGGAACAGCCGTCCATCTCTGATGGATGATACCTAAGGCCTTGTAACAATCATCTTCTTTATCTGTGATTATTCGAAAACCATAAATATCTGATAACTGTGAAAAACCCTGTTTTTTTTCTTCCATCTTCCGCCATATAGAGTAAGGTTTTTTCGCTCTACCATAAACGTCACTATTTAGTTCAGATTTTGATAGTTCTGTTTTTATATCTTTTGTAATTTTTGGAACAACACTTCCAGTTTCTTTTTGTAAAGTGATAAAACGGCGAATTATAGAGTTCCGTGCATCTGGATTTAAAACTCTGAAAGCGAGGTCTTCCAACTCTTCTCTCATCCAGTGCATTCCGATTCTTCCAGCCAAAGGAGCAAAAATGTCCATTGTTTCGATGGACTTTTTAATCTGCTTTTCTGGAGTCATATGCTTGATAGTTCGCATATTATGTAATCTATCAGCTAACTTTACTAAGATAACTCGTAAATCTTTAGACATGGCCATAAAAAGTTTTCGAAAGTTCTCAGCCTGCTTAGTTTCTGTTGAATTAAGCTGAAGGTTGGTTAGCTTTGTTACTCCGTCTACCAAACCTGCAACTTCAGAACCAAAGCTTTTTTCTACTTCAGAGAAAGTAGACTTCGTATCCTCCAAGGTATCGTGTAATAAAGCTGTCACAATAGATGCGTCATCAAGTCGTTGCTCAGTAAGAATTGCCGCAACAGCTACAGGGTGAGAAAAATATGGCTCACCAGAACGACGCGATTGTCCTGTGTGCATACTTCTTGAGTACTCGAAAGCTTTATTTATTAGTTTATAATTAGTTTTTGGATTATAGACTTTAACCAAGCGTATTAGCTCTTTGGCTTCAATCATAAAAAATCCACCACATGTTTACTACAACCCTAATCTTCTGCTTGAGCTTCCATTAAAGCACGAAGAAGTTTTTCTTCAGACATATCATCATCAGCTACCTCATCGTCCTCGATACCCATTAACAAAGCCATTTCATCTTCTTCCGGTTCGTCCACCTCAATCTGAATTTGATTGCTCTCAATTAACCTTTCTCTTAATTCATCGGCTGACTGAGTTTCATCTGCTATCTCTCTTAAGCTGACAACAGGGTTCTTATCATTATCCCTTATCACAGTTATCGCAGATCCAGTAGATATCTCGCGTGCGCGATGAGCCGCGAGCAAAACTAAGTCAAATCTATTTGGTACTTTATCAACACAATCTTCTACAGTAACACGAGCCATAGCACACTCCGGTTTAATTAAAGGGATCTGAGTATTCGCCCTAAACTTTTAAAACAAAAAATACAACTAAAAAGTTAAGGGACGATCAATTAAATTTGATAAATTATTTCCTTATCCATTGGCTTAAGAGCTCCAAGCATTTGCGTTAAAGTCTTTTTAAAAACTGGATGCACCCAGTTTTTCGAAACATCTAAAAAAGGTACAAGAACAAAAACTCTATCCTGGATACGTGGGTGAGGCAGTATTAATTTAGAAGGAACTCGTTTGGTCTGCTCTGTTATTGTTAAATTAGACCACTTTAGAAACTCATACTGTGATGGGTATATTTGATCTTCAAATGCAAGTAGATCTATATCAATTGGTCTTGGTGCCCATCTGTATGACCTAGTTCTATCAAAAATACTTTCAATTTTATGAAACTTCTTTAGCAATTCTTCTGCATTTGTATCAGTTTGAATATATGCCACAGCGTTCACAAAATCTGGACCACTTCCTAGAGGGAAAGCCGGTGTTGAGTAAAAATTACTTAATTTTGAAATCTCTAACGAATCACTTTCAAGTTCTTTTAGAGCAGCTATAATGGTTTGCTTTGGCTCACCAACGGAAGAGACAACATTACCACCAAATGCTACAAATGCTTTCTTGAACCTGTTTGACATAAAAATATACTCTAAAAACATTAAAAATGATTTGGTTCGAACACTTACTTTTTTTATATTTATTATATATGCATTTTGAAGGTTCACTAATATTGAAGAGATAATAATACTACAATAAATTTTTTTAAAAATAGTCTTTTAGTATCGTATTGATTAGCATTCTAATTTCAATTTGGATAAAAATGGAGAGGTTAAGTTGTTAAAACCTAAATTAAAACTATATTTGGCTGCTCCGAGAGGTTTTTGTGCTGGCGTAGATCGAGCTATTAAAATGGTAGAATTAGCAATTCAAAAGTGGGGAGCTCCAATTTATGTTCGTCATGAAATCGTGCATAATAAATTTGTCGTTGATCAACTCAGATCTAAGGGAGCAATTTTTATTGAAGACCTAAATGACTGCCCTAGTGATCGACCAGTTATTTTCTCTGCTCACGGAGTGCCTAAATCAGTAGAAAAAGAAGTGCTTGATAGAAAGATGATTTATATAGATGCTACATGCCCGTTAGTTTCAAAGGTTCATAATGAAGCTCAACGGCATTTTTCAAATGATCGCCAGATGGTAATGATAGGACATGAAGGCCATCCTGAAACCATTGGAACAATGGGCCAACTTCCAGCAGGTGAAGTACTTTTGGTTGAAACGGTCAGTGACGTACAAAAGATTGAACCTCGAGACAAAAATCTACTAGCATTTATTACTCAAACTACTCTATCTGTTGACGATACTATAGAGATAATCACAGCGCTTAAAAAAAGATTTCCAAATATTATTGGTCCTCACAAAGAAGATATATGTTACGCTACTACTAATAGGCAAACCGCAGTTAAGGTAATGTCAACTAAGACTAAGACTATGCTGGTGATCGGTGCTCCTAATTCCTCAAACTCTAACCGTTTAGTGGAAGTCGGCTTAAAAGCGGGTTGCTCGTATGCCTGTCTAATTCAAAGAGCTACAGAAATTGATTGGGTAGCACTTAAAGATATTTCTTCAATAGGTTTGACAGCTGGAGCATCCGCTCCTGATGAACTCATTAACGAAGTTATAGCCGCATTTAAGGACCGTTATGAAACTACGGTAGAGTTAGTAGAAACTGCCATAGAAAATATTGAATTTAAGGTCCCTAAAATACTTAGAGAATTTTCGTGAAAAATATCCCCAAAACAGCAATAGTGTTGAGTTTTTTGGGCTTAATTCCTTTCTTTATTTTCTCAATATTTCAAATGATATCACTCAGTAGTATAACATCTCAAAGCTACTTATTAATTAATGCTGAGCTGGATAAGCTATTACTTTCTTATGGGCTAATAATACTAAGCTTTATGGCAGGAACTCACTGGGGGTTTGCCGCAAAAAGTTCGGGGGTATTATCTACAAAGGCTTATTTATCTAGTGTGATTCCAACTTTTTTAGTATTCTTAATAATACCTGAGCACTTTTTTTCTGTGAGCCACAATATTAAATTATCATTGGCTTTACTTTTACTTGGTTTTTTGGGAATCCTGTTATTTGACGTCCATCACTGGAAAGAAAAACTTGCACCGCAATGGTGGTTAAGCTTACGTGTTCCAATGACCCTTATCGTAGTGCTATTACTTTTAGTAGGTATATCTGCCTAATGTTTATTTGTGCCTATACTGATGGAGCCTGTTCAGGAAACCCTGGGCCTGGTGGTTGGGGGGTTATAATAACAGCCACAAAAGATAAAAGCATAATAAAAAAGATAGAATTAAATGGAGGAGAAGAGCACACCACCAACAACCGGATGGAATTGACTGCAGCTATAAACGCATTAAACGCTCTAGAACGACCCTCAACAATAACAATCTATACAGATAGTGTTTATGTTAAAGACGGTATATCAAAGTGGTTATCAACTTGGAAATCAAAAGGTTGGAAGACAGCATCAAAGAAGCCTGTAAAAAATGAAGACCTTTGGAGAGACCTGGATGACGCCAGAAAACCACATAACGTGACTTGGGAATGGGTGAAAGGACACTCTGGCAATACAGAAAATGACCGTGCAGATTTACTTGCCAGATTAGGAATGGCCCCTTTCCAAAATTAAATGCAAGTTCTTTAAATTATGGGTAAAAAAATATCAAAAACCACTCTAAAGTAGTTTTTCCGGCAAACTGTTCCCCTTTAAAAACTCTTCAGTAGTTACGATCCGTTTCCCAGGTTTTTGAACTGAGGTAATAGACACAGCCCCAGTACCACAAGCTACTGTGAAACTATCTAAAATTTTTCCAGGGTCTGCCTTTATGTTCTTTGTATAGCTACCCAGGAGCTTAAGACGCTCCCCATTCACATGACACCAAGCCCCCGGCCAAGGAGACATTGCACGGATCAACCTATCTATTTCTGTAGCCGGTTGCCGCCAATCTATCAAAGTTTCATTTTTTAAAACTTTTTGAGCATACGTTATACCCTGATTTGCTTGTTGAATATCTACAATGTCACTAATTTTAGAAATAGTATGAACAATTAAATTTGCTCCTATGTTAGATAATCTTTCGTGAAGCTCACCTGATGTTTCCTGTTCTCCTATCTCCACCTCGAATGTATCAACTATAGCTCCTGTGTCTAAACCTTGATCCATCCGCATTATACATACCCCCGTTGTAGGGTCACCTGCCATAATCGCCCTCTGAATTGGTGCTGCGCCCCGCCACCTTGGCAAAAGTGAAGCATGAACATTCAAACACCCAAATCTGGAGCCATCCAAAATTTCCTTTGGAAGTAAAAGGCCATATGCTACAACAACGCCAACATCAGCCTCAAGATCTAAAAAATCTTGAACAATTTTATCATCAGAGAGCCTAGACGGATGCCTAACTAAAAGTCCCAGTTCATTTGCTCTAGCATGTACTGGTGAGTTGCGAACCTTTTGTCCACGCCCCGCCACGCTCGGTGGTTGACAGTAAACACATACTACCTGATGACCCTCTTCAATCAAAGCGTTTAGAATCGTGACAGAAAAACTAGGGGTACCAAAAAATACTATCTTCATAAACTGTAATTACTCATTTTGATTAAATTTAAACTTAACACTCTATTTATCCATTATAAGTTTACCATCTAAATGATCAATCTCATGACATATAATAGCAGCCGAGATCCCTTCAAACCGATTTCGGTTTAGTTTACATTCCTCATCCATCCACATCACTTCAATAGTGTATGGTCTCTCAACTTTCACTGGAGTTTCTGGTATTGAGAGACACCTCTCTTCGTTAACTTGAGTTTCGTTCGATTTAAATAAAATCTCTGGATTTATCATAGTTACTGGCTCAGAAATTCCATTTTTCCAATTTATATCCATCACAAATAATCTGTTGGAAATTCCAATCTGAGGTCCTGCTAGACCTCGACCCGAAGCCTCATATAAAGTGTCATACATGTCATTAATGATAGTCTTTATTTCTTTAGAAACCTCTAATATTGGTGTACAAAGCGACCTTAATACTGGGTCTGGGTATTGAATTATACTTAAGATCATCCTTGTAACTTTTCCCTCTTAAGTTTCTTCATTTTTCGCGTAATTAACTGCCTTCGCAAAGGAGTTAAATAATCTATAAAAAGTTTACCATTTAAGTGATCTATTTCATGTTGCACGCAAGTTGCCCACAAGCCGTTAAAAGTCCTTTGCTCTTCTACACCTGTTCTATCAATCCACCCAACCGTGACTACTGAGGGCCGTTCAACTTCTCCATACTGGTCAGGAATTGACAGACATCCTTCTTCGTGGGTATTTTTTTCATAAGATGCAAACAAAATCTTAGGATTAAACATCTGGATAGCATCTGAATTCTGGTCTTCTCCCTTACAGTCAAGTACAATCACCCTAACCAAAGCACCTACCTGAGGCGCAGCTAATCCTATCCCCGGCGCTTCATACATTGTTTCAACCATATCATCTGCTAACCTAAGCATTTGATCCGAAACAACCGTAACAGGTAATGCTTTTTTTCTCAACTTAGGCTCTGGATGTATTAATATTGGCCTAATTGTCATAAAATATTTTACTCTTCATTTTCTTACTTTACCTCATTAAAATTTTGATATTTTATGGCCGCATTATAATCATTTTTTTATAAAAAAACACATAAATTCCTAAACTTTATAGGATAGAGGGTCAATCATGGATTTTGATGAATTAATAGAAAGGCGCAACACCCACAGCGCCAAGTGGGACATAATGGAAGAAAGGTATTCTATTTCTAAGGAAGAAGGTATACCTATGCACGTTGCAGAAATGGATTTTAAGCCACCTAAGGTAATACAAGAAAAACTCGGTGACCTTCTATCTCATGGCTTTTATGGTTATTTTGCGGATTATAGTAATTATCATTCTTCAATAAAATGGTGGATGAAAATTCGTCACAATTGGGATGTTGGCGAGTCAAAAATTTTTACCGTCCATGGCCTAGTTAACGGTATGGCTTTATGCGTTGACGCTTTCACGAGCTCTGGTGATGAAATTATTATGTTAACCCCAATGTATCACGCTTTTTTTAACGTTCTAAATGCAACGGATAGAGTAATCCGAGAGTTTCCTCTCAAACTGGAGGAAGACAAATATATTCTGGATTTTTCTAAGTACAAAAAATTGCTTACAGGAAAAGAAAAAATGTTAATTTTTTGTTCACCACATAACCCCGGAGGGAGAGTATGGGAAATTGAAGAGTTACAAGAGGTGGCAAAATTTTGTAGCGAAAATGACCTTTTACTTGTAAGCGACGAGATTCATCATGACCTTATCATGCCTGGATATACTCACAATGTAATGGCAGTAGCAGCACCTGAAATAAATGATAGACTGATTATGTTAACTTCTAATACTAAAACATTTAATATTGCGGGGGCACACACCGGCAATGTTACTATAAGTAATTTAGATTTAGCTAATGTTTTCGAAGAAAAAATGAAAGCTCTTGGGCTTAGCCCAAATACTTTAGGCCTTCACATGGCCACAGCTGGGTATTCTACTGGTGGTGCAGAGTGGCTTGATAACTTACTTGTATACATTGCAGAAAATTTTAGAATTTTTGATTCTGGAATTAATAATATTCCAGGTTGCAAAGCTATGCATGCGGAAGGCACATATCTTGCCTGGGTAGACTTTTCAGGCACAGGGATGACGCAGGCCGAAATTAAAAACCGTATCGAAACAGTAGCTAAAATTACAACCGTATACGGGTCAATTATGGGAGAAGGTGGTGGAGCTTTTATGAGATTTAATATCGCCACCCCGAGATCTCGAGTTCTTGAGGCAGTGGAACGTATGCAAAACGCATTTAAAGATTTACAATAGAAATAATTATAAAAGTAGTAGGAAATTAAAATGGTACAAAAAATGGATAGCATTGTTCTAGCTAATAGACCTTTGGGAGATGCCGAGCTTGGTAACTTCAGGTTAGAAACAGCCGAATTGCCCCAACCAGGCCCCAATGAGTTCCTAGCACGCACCATATGGCTATCTTTAGATCCATACATGAGGGGAAGGATGAATGATACGAAATCGTATTCGCCACCGGTAGGGATTGATGAAACTATGGAAGGAGGTTGCGTAGCCGAGGTTATGGAATCTAATAACCCTGATTACTCTGTGGGAGACATAATATTAGATCGCCTTGGATGGACTTCCCACGGTATTTCCAAAGGTATTGGAGTTAGAAAAATTGATCCTATCATCGCGCCAATTTCTTCAAACCTAGGAGTTCTCGGTATGCCAGGCTTAACCGCTTGGGTGGGGTTAAATGATATTTTAGAAGCTCAACCTGGAGAAACAATTGTTATATCTGCGGCAACTGGTGCCGTTGGGAGTCTAGCTGGCCAATTGGCAAAGCTTAAAGGCATGCGGGTCATAGGAATTGCTGGGGGGTACGACAAAACACAATATGCTATAAATGAGTTAGGATATGATGTTTGTATTGATCATAAATCTGCAAGCCTCCACGAACTACGAAAACAGATTAGTGTCGCGGCACCAAACGGTGTAGACTGTTACTTTGAAAATGTTGGTGGAAAAACATTAGAAGCAATATTGCCATTGCTGAATACCTTTGCAAGAATTGCCCTTTGCGGGATGATTGCGTGGTACTCACCAGAAGCCACTAAAACTGCAGGGCCCATCCCCACAGTTTGGGGAGCCATACTTAGACAGCGCTTACGAGTTCGTGGTTTTATTATTTTTGACCACTATGATAGGCTGGACGCGTTCCTTGAAGAAGTCGCTCCAATGGTAAGCAACGGAACAATAAAATATAAAGAAACTATTTCCCTTGGACTCAGTTCCGCACCTCAATCTTTCTTAGACCTTTTAGAAGGGAAAAATTTTGGAAAACAGCTAGTTCGAGTAGGTAATGATCCAAAGTAAGTTTACCTAGAAAGAGGTTAAATCTTGTTCTGGAGGGCTACCTCTAGTGATACTAAATTGCCATTAATAATTAGACAGTCTATTAATGCTAGTAGTCTTACCATCATCTATGTGAAGTATTATGAAAAACAGTTACGCTCTTGAATCTACCAAGGAAAAATAAATGACAAATTATCTCGAATTTGAAAAACCCTTAGCTGAGATGTATTCAAAAGCTGAAGAACTTCGTTCTCTAGCTCGTGATGATAAAGATTTGAATGTAGATGATGAGATTCGTTCGCTAGAAATTAAGGCAGATAAACTATTAAAAAGCTTATATGGCAATCTAACCGCTTGGAGAAAATGCCAGGTTGCAAGACACCCAGATAGACCACATTGTAAAGATTATATAGAAAATTTATTTGAAGAGTATATTCCTCTAGCTGGGGATAGAAATTTTGCGGATGATCACGCGGTAATGGGGGGCCTTGCTCGTTTTGGTGAACACTCTTTAATTGTAATCGGTCATGAAAAAGGATCAGATACAAAAAGTAGGATAGAAAGAAACTTCGGTATGGCGCGACCTGAAGGGTATCGCAAGGCCATTAGGTTGATGGACCTTGCTCATCGCTTCAATCTTCCAGTACTTACACTTGTAGACACCCCCGGAGCATACCCAGGAAAAGGTGCGGAAGAACGCGGGCAGTCAGAGGCTATAGCAAGATCTACACAAAAATGTCTAAAAATAGGTGTCCCATTGATTTCTGTTATTATTGGTGAGGGTGGTTCTGGTGGAGCAGTAGCCTTCGCGACAGCTAATAAAGTTGCTATGTTAGAGCACTCTATCTATTCAGTCATTAGTCCCGAGGGTTGCGCCTCGATATTATGGAAGAACTCAGAGAAAATGCGAGAGGCTGCCGAAGCGCTTAAATTAACAGCGCAAGATTTGAAAAAACTAGGTGTATGCGATATAATAATACCTGAGCCTACAGGGGGCGCCCAAAGATTTAAAAATGAAGTTATACAAGCTGTAGGTGTTACAATAAATGAAATGCTTCTTGAGTTTAAAGGACAGGACAGTAATACTTTGATTAAAGATAGGCGCGAAAAATATCTATCAGTGGGTCAAAAAACCTTTGTTGCGTAATAATAAAAGTATTTTTAACGCTTTGTCTCAAACAATAACTTGTCAGAAGAAGCTTCAATCACCCCTTCAAGTTTTTTTAAAAAATGTCCTTTATCAAGTTTGGGTGATATCGGGTCTAAGAATTCTATAACCGCAGTACCTGGGTGCCTATATACACCTCTGCGAGGCCAAAAATAGCCAGCATTTGTAGATACGGGGATACAAGTTTGCTCAAGTTTTTCATATATTAATGCAGCTCCAATCTTATAAGGCTTTTTCTGGCCCGGTTTGACTCTAGTACCCTGAGGATAAACTACTAACTGGCCCCCAATTGTACTTTGTCGCTCCAAGTCTTTTAACATCTGAAAAATAGCACGCCCTCTCTTACCCCTACTAACAGCCACACAGCCAAGTCTGTAGGCATACTGTCCGAATATAGGAATATATAACAACTCCCTTTTCATAATAAAGCGTCCATTTGGTATAACGCTGTAAATCATAATTATATCCAAGAACGACTGATGCTTGGATGCAATCAAAACCTCATTAGTTGGGACCTTACCTCTTATCTCTGTTTTTAGATTTATAAGCCAGCCTGCAGACCACCTAACATAGTTCGCAAAACACCAAACAGCTACTAAAGCTCCCCTCCTACTAAAAATCATCCAAGGCAAAAAGATTAAAGAGAAACATATTAAAGACAAGTACATTTGAACATTAAAGATTAAAGACCGGCCCCATTGATATATATATATTGTACTTCGTTTGACCATTAGTTCCTCATTATTTTTTTAGTACCTTGCTTAAGATACCTAACTTAATAGTATATTCTCTATCATACAAACTTGTAGCAACTTAGCTGAAAGAAATTTAAGTAGAAATATAACACTTTATTTAACATTATTAAATTAATTCACTTAAACCTTAAATATTTTATTTTAGAAAAGCACAAAATGGTAAACTCAAAAAAAAAGAAAAATAATATAAAGCCAGAGATGACTAATAATATCGATCAGAAAGTACTAGAGATAATACAAAAAGAAGTAGCTTATGAAACTACGCTACGAAAACTTGAAAAAGACAACAGTATAATCACTACCAAAAAAGAAAAGATAATCTCAAATAAGTTAAAATTCGATAAACCTGAAGTAAAGGAGGAATACTCTGAGAAGTTAACTATTTTTATGTGGGTTTTTGCTATAACCGCTTTTCTTTTAACCGTCCTATACTCAAAAACATCAGCAATTATAAATGAATTTCCATTTACTGAGAAATTCATGTTAGAATATCAGCAGTTAATAAGAGATGGTATTAATTCAGTCTATAATAGTGATATCATTATAAAAATATTGAGTTTTTGGTAAATATTATAAAAACCTTTAAGAAAATGCTTTAATAAAGCTTCTCTACACCCAATCTGGCACAATATCCCGCTGAATTATGTCCTCTACCAATGGCCTTGCACGAATTATCGAAAAATTATCACCTTTAACTAACACTTCTGGAATCAATGGACGAGTATTGTACTCTGAAGCCATTACAGAGCCGTAAGCTCCAGCACTCATAAAGGCTAATAGTTCTCCTGATTCCATTTTCATTAAACTTCGCTGAGTTGCAAAAGTATCCCCAGTTTCACAAACAGGGCCAACAACGTCGTAACACACAAAACTTGAATTATTATTTGGTTCCTTAATCGGCAAAATCTCATGATAAGCCGCATAAAGGGAGGGTCTGATTAAGTCATTCATTGCACTATCAACAATCAAAAACTCTCTGTCTTCACCAAATTTTTTATAAATTATTTCACTTACTAAAATACCCGCGTTTCCAACAATAAATCTACCTGGCTCAACCAATATTTCACATCCTAGAGAGCCTACTGTTTCTCTTATTATTTGACCGTACTCTTGGAGAGAAGGTTGAACATCATTTGTTTTTTTATACGAAATTCCTAAACCACCCCCAAGATCTAAGCTATTAATTTCATGACCATCTTTAAGTAAATTATTCACCAGCTCTGCTACCTTAATAAATGCCATTCGAAATGGTTCAAGGTCTGTTAGCTGACTACCTATATGTACGTCTACACCTACAACCTTAACTCCTAGCATTTGTGATGCTTTAAGGTAAACTTCTCTGGCTCGGTTTATAGGTATTCCAAACTTATTATCTTTTTTTCCTGTTGAAATTTTTTCATGAGTTTTCGCGTCAATATCGGGGTTAACTCTTATAGTTATTGAAGTTCTTTTATTCAAAGATAATGATATCTCATTTAAAACATTTAATTCAGCCTCAGACTCAATATTAAATTGTTTTATACCCCCAATAAGAACTTGAGATATTTCATCTCTACGTTTTCCAACGCCGGAAAAAACAATTTTTTCGCCAGGGACCCCTGCTACCTTTGCGCGCAAGTACTCCCCAATTGAAACCACATCCATACCAGCACCCAGCTGAGATAATAATTTTAAAATAGCAATATTGGAATTGGCCTTAACAGCGTAGCAAATTAAATTCTCCAGCCCATCTAGAGATTTCTTCAAAGATAAAAAATTATCTATTATTGATGTGGCTGAGTATAAATAGAAGGGTGTGCCAACCGCTTTAGAGATTGTTGAAATAGAAACATCTTCGGCAAATAATTCATCATTCTTATAACTAAATTGATCTGACATTATTACCTGTTCCTAATAAAATTACTGTTAAACTTATACTCTTAAAATTTAGTCAAAACCAGCATGATTAAAAAGATTTAAAAAAAATACTACAAATTACCATTTTTAGGAGTTAAATAGATTGAAAGGTTAAAGCGGTAACGGTTGGGGCTCAATAAAATGACTGAATATCAACGTGAAAGTATGGATTACGATGTTGTTATTGTAGGTGCTGGACCTTCAGGTCTAAGTGCAGCAATAAGAGTAAAGCAATTAAACTCTGACTTAACAGTAGTTGTATTAGAAAAAGGTTCGGAAGTTGGAGCGCATATCCTTTCTGGTGCTGTTTTAGATCCTATAGGCTTAGACCTATTAATACCAAACTGGAAAGACTTAGATCTACCAGTAAAAGTACCAGTAAAAAATGATAAATTTTATATTCTAGGGGAAGCTGGAAAGATTAAAATTCCTAATTTTCTAATGCCGCCCTTAATGAGCAATCACGGAAACTATATTGTTTCTATGGGGAATGTATGTAGATGGATGGCTGAATATGCAGAAAACCTTGGTGTAGAAGTTTTTCCAGGGATGGCGTGTTCAGAGTTAATTTATGGTTCTAATGATGAACTTGTTGGCGTAGTAGCAGGTGAGTTTGGAATAAATTCTGATGGTTCTAAATCCGATTCCTATGAGCCTGGTCTAGAATTACATGGTAAATACGTTTTTTTATCAGAAGGAGTACGAGGATCGTTATCAAAAAAAGTGATTAAAAAATTTAATCTAGATGAAGACTCTCAACCACAAAAATACGGTCTTGGAATGAAAGAGATTTGGGAGATTAATCCTGAAAAACATTCAGAAGGAACTGTAACACACACAATGGGGTGGCCGTTAGGTAAAAAAGCTGGGGGTGGGTCTTTTATTTATCACCTAGATAATAACCAGGTCTATGTTGGATTTGTTGTCCATTTAAATTATAAAAACCCCTACCTTTTCCCATATATGGAGTTTCAAAGTTTTAAACATCATCCCATGGTTAAGGAACTTCTTGAGGGAGGAAAGCGCATAGCATATGGGGCTAGGGCAATCACAGAAGGAGGCTGGCAATCATTACCCAAGACAGCTTTCCCTGGAGGAGTTCTTCTTGGCTGTTCAGCTGGCATGGTTAATGTTCCTAGAATTAAAGGCAATCATAATGCAATGCTTTCTGGAATAGCGGCAGCAGAAGCAGCGGTAACTGCCATTAAAGAAGGTAGATCAAGAGATACACTTGAAGCATATGATCTAGAGATTCGCTCTGGGATTATCTCGAAAGACCTGAAGCGTGTTCGAAATGTAAAACCATTATGGTCTAACTACGGTTTATTAACCTCTTTATTGGTCGGTGGATTAGATATGTGGTGTAATAATTTGTTTGGTTTTTCTTTTTTAGGCACACTAAAACACAAAAAAAATGATGCTGAATCAACGGAGAAAGCTACTAATCATAAGAAAATTAACTATCGCAAACCTGATGGTAATATATCATTTGATCGTTTAACAAATGTAAGCTTTGCGATGACTAATCACGAAGAAAACCAACCAACTCATCTAAAATTGACAGATAATAGTATCCCAGTAAACGTAAATCTCCCCATTTTTGGGGGCCTTTCTGAAAGGTATTGCCCAGCTGGGGTCTATGAGTTTACTGTAGATTCCAATAACAACGAAAATTTTATAATAAATTTTCAAAATTGTGTTCACTGTAAAACATGTGATATTAAAGACCCTAGCCAGAATATAACATGGACAACTCCTCAAGGAGGAGATGGACCTAATTATCCAAACATGTAATATTTAATGATTGAGGTAAAAATAAACAAAACTTGATTTTCTAATTATGAGATTAAACTTTAGTCTTTTCTCGGAAGCACTCTAATGAAAAATACATCTTTCTTAAATTTAGTTTTATTAGTTGGACTGCTTAGCTCAAACGTAATGGCTAAAAATAACAGTGACGGATTTGTTGGCCCTTATTTAGCAGCCAAGCACGCCATATCCCATTCGAATTTTAATATTGCTTCAAATTATTATGAGAAAGTTCTCGATAAGGACCCCACTAACCTTACACTATTGGGTGAAGCTTTATTTTCATCAATCGGTCAGGGTGACTTTAAGAACGCTGAGAAGATTGCAAAACATTATGTTTTAATTGGGGGTAAAAGTACTGCGTCAAACCTAATTCTAGATGCGAATTTAATAATAAAAGGCGACTTTAGATCTGTCTTAATGAACATTAATCGTAGCGGTAGGGCCAACCCCTTAACTGATAGACTTGTAAAAGCTTGGGCACTTATTGGTAAAGGGGAAATGACACAGGCAAAACTTGAGTTTAATAAAATTTCAAAAAATATCAACTTTCAACAACAAGCAAGATATCATGAGGCACTTGCCGTTGCAATGGTAGGTGACTTTGAAGAAGCAGAAAAGATTTTCTCTGGACAAAAGTATGGTGTCATAGATCTTGATGTTCGGGGTGTTGAGGCATACGCTCAAATACTGATACAAGTTAACAAGAAAAAACTAGCTTTAGAGCTAATTGAAGATGAGTTAAGTAAAAGTTTTAACCCACACTTCCCTTTAATAGATTTGAAAAATAAGATTCAAGAAGATTTATTAATAGAGTACGACTTCATTACAAACCCCAAACAGGGCATTGCAGAAGTATACTTAACTATAGCTAAGTTACTTAAAAACAAAATTGAACATAACCAAGTTCTTTTGTTAAGTAGGATCGCAGAATATTTAAGACCAGAGTATCCTACCATTGTATTGCAGGTAGCAAACGTTTTAGAAAATTTACAGCAATATGACTTAGCGTTAGATTCGTATTCTTCTGTAAACCCAAAAAATCCAAACTATCTTTTAGCAGAGTTAGGGAGAGCAAAAAATCTTGCGCTCCTCAATAGGGAAAGTGAATCAATTGAAGTTTTGAAATCTCTTTCAAAGAGCCATTATGATAATGTAGTTGTTCATTCCTCTCTTGGTAACATGTTAAGAGAAACAGACCGCGATATTGAGGCGTTAGAAGCATATAGCACAGCAATAAATTTAGCTAACCTTCGAAACCAACCACGTTGGCCAATATATTTCTATCGCGGCATACTTTATGAAAAGCAGAAAAATTTTGTAAAAATGGAAAGCGATTTTAGGGAAGCACTTAAAATATCTCCCAATCAACCAGATGTCTTGAATTTTTTAGGTTATGCTCTTGTAGAACAAAGAAAAAAATTACCTGAAGCATTACAAATGATTAAAATGGCAGTATCTGAAAAACCAAAAAGTGGCTATATTATTGATAGTCTAGGCTGGGTATTTTATAGATTATCTAAATATGAGCTGGCTATAGAACCTATGGAAAGAGCCGTAGAGTTGCTTCCTGTAGATCCTATTATTAATGATCACCTTGGTGATGTATATTGGAAGGTTGGGCGTAAACGAGAGGCTAAATTTCAATGGAAAAGGTCGTTATCTTTCTTTCCCAATGAGGTGGATGCAGAAAGAATTCGTCAAAAGCTTAAGCTAGGGTTAGATGCAGTCCTAGAAACTGAGAAATTCATTGAAACAAAATTTGAAAACGACTAAATTTTTTGCACCTGCAAAGGTAAACCTTACCTTGCATGTAATCGGCCAACGGAAAGATGGACTGCATTTACTAGACAGCTTAGTAACCTTTCCTAAAATAGGGGATACCTTATCATTTCTTAACAGCAAACAACACCATCTTTCAATTATCTCTAACGAAACCATAAATATCCCAACAGATAATAAAAATTTAATTCTAAAAGCTGCAGGCACTATAAACAACAAATACTCAAGGCGTATCTTACTAAAAAAAATAATACCAGTAGCAGCTGGTATTGGAGGAGGGTCTGCTGATGCCGCCGCGACTATAAGAGATGCTATTAGTTTAGGGTATAAAGTTTCTCAACAAGACATAGTAAAATTAGGTGCTGATGTTTTAGCCTGCCTAGAGAGTCAACCTCTGAGAATGACAGGTATAGGGGATCATTTGAACTTAATTGATCTATGGCCTAGGGATGGGTACATAGTTCTAGTGAATCCAAGAATTCCATTAGCGACAAAAGAAGTCTTTGCTGCACTAGAGCAGAAAAATAATAATCCTATGCCATCTCGTCTCCCTATATTCTCTTCATTTAAAGAGCTCGTTCACTTTGTTAGGAGACACAGAAATGATTTAGAAGCGACTGCCATAAAATTGGAACCAATAATAAAAAAAGTACTTTCAGAAATCTGCAAAAACAAAAATTGTCTAGTTTCTCGAATGTCAGGATCCGGTCCAACTTGCTTTGGCCTGTTCGAAAACTATTCAAAAGCTCATAGTGCCAAACTACGTCTCATGAAAGATTTCCCCAACTGGTGGGTTGTTTCATCTAAGCTTACTGTCGATAAGTCAGAGCTAAGCCCTTTTAATTTACTCTAGAAACAACGTAATCAGAAAGCTCTTCCAATATACATTTTAATGGGGTACCAGGCATATCTGTTAATGCTTTTTTTGCAGTTTTTGACCATTTATTTGCAACCCGTTTAGAATAATTTATCGATGATCTGCTCTTTAAAATAACTAAAGCTTTTTCAAAATCCTTACTATTCTGATCTCCATCCACTATAGTTCGCTCCCAAAATTTGAGCTCTTTGTCATCTGCTTTTGAAATAGCGTGAATCATAGGAAGAGTTAGCTTCCTTTCTCTAAAGTCATCTCCTAAATTTTTTCCAACTTTATCTCCATCGCCAACAAAATCAAGAATATCATCAACTATTTGAAAACACACGCCCAAAGCATCTCCATAAGAAGCCAATGCCTTAATGGTATCTTTATCTGCATCTGCGAGCATTGCTCCAACCTCCGTAGAAGCTGAAAATAATGCTGCAGTTTTTCCTCTGATAATTTTGTAATATACTTCTTCATCTGTTGTTATATCTTCAGATGCGGATAACTGTAGAACTTCTCCTTCTGCAATATTTGCAGAAGCATTGGATAGAGTTTCTAAAACATCCAATCTTCCAGTCTCTGTCATCAATTGGAATGATCTTGCAAACAAATAATCTCCCACTAGAACACTTGATGAGTTATTCCATAGTATATTCACTGATGATCTACCTCGACGCTTTTCACTCTCATCTACCACGTCATCATGCAAAAGTGTTGCAGTATGAATAAATTCAACTGTTGCCGCCAAATGGATGTTAAGTTCGCCTTGATAACCACATATTTTCGCCGCAGCCAACGTCAAGAGTGGCCGCAACCTTTTACCTCCAGAACCTATCAGATGACTTGAAATTTCTCCTATCAGTGGTGCGTGTTTAGATTGCATTCGTTTTTGAATAAGTTCTGAAACTTTACTTAAATCATCTGCTAAGACCTCCTTAAGCTTATCATATGGATTAATAACTTTTTTTAACATCTTGAACTCTCTTTAATATTACTCGACAAATCTTCTTTAGTATCATTAATCTAATATTATTATGCTAGAACTACTAAAAAGTAATAACCCAGCCGATATAGCTTTTGCTAAACATCTTCTTAAAACAAGATACATAGAGGTGTTTGAATTAGACGTCCATATTAGTAATCTTGAAGGATCTATTTCTTTGTTTCCTGTAAGGTTAATGGTCTCTGACAAAGATATAGTTCGAGCTAGAGAAGTATTAATGGATAATAATTTATTATTAGATAAAATTTGAAATGAATGATTTTTTAAAAAACGAAATTTCTCAAGATCTATTTCTTGGTGGACAGTTGTCAATTTTCCAACCACTAACCGGATATCGTGCAGCAACAGATCCAGTATTATTAGCCGCAGCGTGTCCAGCAAAAAGCAGTGATGAAGTCTTAGAACTAGGTTGTGGAGTAGGAACAGCTTCATTCTGTATTTTTCGAAGGATTAGAGTAAGTTTAACAGGGTTAGAGATCCAAGAAAATTATGCAAATTTAGCAATAGAAAATGGATTATTAAATAAAATACCGATTCACGTTGAGATCGGTGATTTTAGAAAGATGCCAAAGAATATAAAAAATAAAAATTTTGACCAAGTTGTAATAAATCCTCCTTATTATAAAACAGGTACGCCTTCAAAAAACCAAGGCCGAAACCAATCTCTAAGAATCACAAACCCTCTTTCTGAATGGGTAAATGAAGGGGTTAAACGGCTCAAACCAAATGGCTGGATAACCATTATAAATACTCCAGAAAACTTAATTGAAATTTTAATTGCTCTAAGTAAAGGAACTGGAGATATACAAATAAAACCGCTTACTTCCTCGCGAGATAAAACTGCAAATAGAGTGATAATTAGAGCAAAAAAAGGCTCTAAAGGTATCACAAAACTTTATGCGCCCTTGATAACTCACGTTAGTGAAGGGAATATTAAAAAATTTAGCTATGAGACTGAAGAAATTCTTAGAAGAGGTTCCCCACTTATCTTTTAATTTTCATAATGTTTTATCTATTTTTAAAGTCTTTCAACGCACATAGCAACACCCATTCCACCACCAATACATAAGGTCACAAGACCTTTCTTTGCATCTCTACGTTTCATTTCAAAAAGTAATGTGGTTAAAATTCGACATCCAGAGGCTCCAATAGGATGTCCAATTGCTATTGAACCTCCATTAACATTTACAATGCTTGGATCCCAACCCATCTCTTTATTTACGGCACAGGCCTGTGCAGCAAATGCTTCATTAGCCTCAATCAAATCAAGCTCTTCTATCCTCCATCCTGCTTTTTTTAGAGCTTTTTTTGATGCTTCCACAGGGCCAACGCCCATAATGGATGGATCAAGTCCAACTGTTGAGTATGAAACTATTCGAGCCAAAGGTTCTATTCCACGTCTCTCTGCCTCCTCTAAACTCATCAATAAGGCAGCGGCAGCACCATCATTCAATCCTGATGCGTTCGCCGCGGTAACAGATCCTTCCTTCATAAATGCTGGCCTAAGCTTTGTCATCGAGCTCATGTCTACTCCGTAACGAATGTATTCATCAGCAGTCACTTTTGTATCGCCCTTACGAGAGGTTATAGTATAGGGGACTATCTCCTCTACAAATTTTTCAGATTTTTGAGCTCTTTCTGCCTTATTTTGAGAGGAAACTGCAAACTGGTCTTGATCATCCCTACTTATACCCCATTTTTTAGCAACGTTCTCAGCAGTCTGCCCCATATGATAACCATTAAAAGCGTCCCATAATCCGTCTTTAATCATAGAGTCGATATATTTAAGGTCACCCATTTTTTGACCTGATCTCATAAAAGAAACATGGGGAGATAGGCTCATACTTTCTTGCCCACCAGCTGCAACAATCTTTGCATCACCCAAGAGAATATGTTGTGCCGCAATAGAAACTGCTCTTAAACCAGATCCACAAACTTGATTAATTCCCCACGCCGAACTTTCTACAGGAAACCCTGCTTTTATGTGAGCTTGCCTAGCTGGGTTCTGACCTTGCCCAGCACTCAAAACTTGACCCATAATAGTTTCAGATATTTCTGATTTTTCGACTCCTGATCTATAAGCTACTTCTTCTAGAACAACTGACCCAAGCTCATGAGCCGGTACGTTAGAAAAAGACCCTAAAAAACTTCCAACTGCTGTACGTGCAGCCGAGGTTATCACCACGTTTGACATATTTTTACTCCAAAAAACTTAAACTAGTTCTTTCCATTACCACTATCATTATACTTACTTTTAATTTTTAGTTAAGGGGGTCTAATGATGTTTGGCTGGAACGGTAGGACTCGAACCTACAATCACCTGCACCAAAAGCAGGGGCATTACCATTATGCTACGTTCCATCAATTTAGTTTGATTTAAATGTCTCTAACGAGGTCTGCAAGTAGAAAAATGTTAATTGTCTCTTATTTATTCATGCGTTAGTACAACTCAATGGATTTTGATGTTGTTGTCATAGGCGCTGGTGCCGCAGGTCTAATGTGCGCTATCGAGGCTGGGCGTCGTGGCAGAAAAGTAGCTCTACTAGATCATGCAAAAAAGATTGGTGAAAAAATTCGTATTTCGGGTGGTGGTCGATGTAACTTTACAAATAGACAAGTTTCAAAAGAAAACTTCATTTCATCTAATCCATCTTTTTGTATATCGATTCTAAAAAAATACACACCTCAAGACTTTATAGAAAGAATCTCTTCACATGGCATCCAATGGCATGAGAAAAAACTAGGACAGCTCTTTTGCAATGGATCATCAAAAGAAATAATAGAGATGCTAAGGGATGAACTAGTTGGAGCAAATGTCACCTTAATTTTAGAATGCAAAATACTTGAAGTTAAATTAACAAATGGGAAATATAATATTAATACCTCAAAGATAAAAATTATCTCAGATAACCTAGTAATAGCAACTGGAGGAAAATCTATCCCAAAAATGGGAGCTACAGACTTAGGTTATAAAATCGCTGAATCTTTTGGTATCAATCTTATCAAGACAAAACCAGCTCTAGTACCCCTTACTTTCGCACCAGGAGAACTTAAGACCATGTCACTCCTCTCAGGTAACTCCGTTTTTGCAAGCGCATCAAACAAGAAAATATCCTTTACAGAGGGACTGTTATTTACACATCGAGGACTATCTGGTCCATCTATTTTGCAAATATCTTCGTATTGGAATGAAGGGGAAACAATTACTATCGACCTTTTAAATGAGCATAATATCTTAAATTTATTAATCAAATTACGGACTCAAAATGGAAAAATATCTATAAAAAATGCAGTAGCAAGGTTTCTTCCAACAAAAATAGCAGAACTTATTTTAGATCAACTTGATGTCCAAGGAAATTTAGGAGATCAAAGTAACCTTACACTAGAAGCTATTAGACAAGCTATCCATGACTGGAATATTAAACCAACAGGTTCAGAAGGTTATAGAACTGCTGAAGTAACACTAGGTGGCGTAGATACTAAGGAATTGGATTCGCGGACCATGGAGACAAAAAAGATAAAAGGTTTGTACTTTATTGGAGAAGTTGTTGATGTGACCGGCTGGCTTGGCGGTTATAACTTTCAGTGGGCTTGGTCTTCAGGATGGGTTTCAGGGCAGGCTGTCTAAACTCTACAAGGGTTTTCTTTTGCTAGCTTGTCAAACTTCGTTAGACTATTAATTATGTCGGGCATTTGGTCTAACGGGATCATGTTAGCTCCATCAGAAGGTGCACTATCAGGATCTTGATGCGTTTCAATAAATACAGCAGCTATTCCCAGTGAAACAGCTGCACGCGCCATAATGGGGGCAAACTCTCGTTGACCTCCCGAGGAAGTTCCTTTACCGCCCGGCTGTTGTACTGAATGTGTAGCATCCATTACTACTGGGTAGCCTGTACTTGCCATTGTAGGAAGACTACGGAAGTCTGTAACTAATGTGTTATAGCCAAATGAAGAACCTCGTTCTGTTAAAAGGATTCTATCCGTCCCAGTGGATTGAACTTTCTGTACTACATTTTCCATATCCCAAGGAGCCAAAAACTGTCCTTTTTTTATATTAACAACAGCCCCAGTGTTTCCTGCTGCGATCAAAAGATCTGTTTGTCTACATAAAAAAGCAGGAATTTGGATCACATCGACAAGGTCTCCAACTAACTCACACTGGTTTACGTCATGTACATCAGTCAGAACAGGGCAACCTATTTCTTTCTTTACTGCTTCTAAGATCGATAAACCCTCATGAACTCCAACACCCCTTTTCCCAGTTAATGAGGTCCGGTTTGCCTTATCAAACGATCCCTTAAAGATATAACCTGTGTTTGCCTCTCGACATGCATTTGCCATAAAATCGGCTATCATTAATGTGTGTTCCAAACTCTCTAACTGGCACGGACCTGCAATTAATGTTAGTGGCAGATCATTGCCAAGCCTTAAGTCTTCAATAAAAACATTTTTCATCAGTGCTCCAATTTTTCTTTTAAATTTTCCAACATTTCGATAACACACTTTGTATACTAACAAAATTAAAGATTAAAACTTCTAATAATTAGGTAGTTCAACCATTTATAATTTATGGGTTTAAAACTATTTAAACTATAGTAAAAAAACTAACTCGTACTCTTGCCAATTTTATAGTTAACAAATACAAATAGATAGCATATATTTTTGTATTTTAGACAGAAAATACTTAACTATATTTACTAGAAATTTCGAAGGGACTTTGGAGAAAATTTGAAAAATTTCGTAAAATTTTTTCTTCTATTTGGATTTTGGTTATTGATGTCTGGGATATTTAATCCACTTTTAATTATTTTTGGATTAAGTTCAGTTTGTTGCGTAATGATAATAATCAACCGAATGTACAAGGCTGATAATTATAACTTAAAAATCAAAATTAATCCTCTGCAGTTTCTATATTACTTAAGTTGGCTATCATTCGAAATAGTTAAAGCAAATTTAAAAGTAACTAAAATTATTCTAAGTAAAGCATTACCTTGCAATCAAAGGTTTTTAAAAGTGAAATATTCTCAAAATAGTGATTTTTATCAAGTAGTCTTTGCGAACTCCATCACTCTCACACCCGGCACTATTTCCACTGAAACTGAACCTGAGTATTTTTTAATTCATGCATTAGACTATAACTCCGAAGATATAGATTCTTTAAACGAAATGGATTTAAGAGTAACAAAGCTCGAGAGTGGGAGTGCAAAATAATGTTCTTAGTAGCTACCATTTCTCTTTTGATCGGAATGATGCTAGTTTTAGTTAGGCTTTTCCTTGGTCCAACAGTCTATGATAGAGTGCTAGCAGTTAATACTTTTGGGACACATACAGTTTTATTCATAGGCGTGTTAGGTTTTCTAATGGGAAGACCTGACTTTTTAGATATCGCTCTACTCTACGCACTTATAAATTTTGTTGGCACTATAACTATTCTTAAATTTTTTAAATATCGTGTAATTGGTGACTCAAATAGAGATATTGAAGAAAGGAATGGTTAATGGACAGCCTAAGCTTTTTATTTTATATTATTAGCTGGATATTACTATCTTCTGGATCATTTTTTATTATCACGGGTGCATTTGGAATCTATAAATTTCCAGAATTTTGGTCACGATTACAGGCTTCATCAGTGACCGACTCTTTAGGTGTTTATTTAATATTATTAGGGTTAGCAGTTCAAAGCGGTTTTACATTTGTTACAGTAAAATTAGTAATTATTGGAGTATTCCTCTTTATTACTGGCCCAACGTCCACCCATGCTTTAGCGAATGCAGCTTTCATTTCAGGCTTGCGGCCTGGTAAAAATCTTGAAAGCAATTGATAAAAAAAATGAGGTAAACTATCGAAATTTTTATTGATATAACATTATTCACCCTACTAATTCTAACTGCATTTGCGACGGTTAGAACTCATGGATTGTTCGGAGTAGTAATGTTATCAGGTGTCTTTAGTTTATTATCTGCACTCTTACTCATAACTCTTGATGCAGTGGACGTTGCATTTACAGAAGCTGCCGTTGGAGCAGGAATCTCCATTGTGCTAATGCTTTCGACATTAACGCTTACTTCTAGAAGAGAGAAAAAATCAAAAAACTCTAATCTAATACCTCTTATGATTGTTATTATAACTGGTCTAGTATTAACTTATGGGACTCTGGATATGCCTAATTTTGGGGCGGCTGACACTCCGAGCCAAATACATGTCGCGAGAGAGTATATTAAACGTACACCTGAAGATATTCATATCCCAAATATTGTGACTGCAGTTCTTGGTAGCTACAGAGGATATGATACACTTGGAGAAACTGCCGTTATTTTTACTGCTGGAATAGGTGTACTACTAATTCTTGGACGACTAAGTCTTAGACCTAGACGAAGAGCTAAAAAGATCGAAAAAGTATTATGAAACACCATCTTATTCTCCGTGTAATAACAAAACTCTTGGTTGGACCCATAATGCTCTTTGCATTTTATGTACAATTCCATGGAGATTATTCGCCAGGCGGTGGTTTCCAGGCAGGAGTGATTATGGCTGTGGGAATCATTATTTATGGTATCGTATTTGATATGGAGCACGCAAAAAAAGTACTTCCGCCGTGGTTCGTCCATAAGATGTTAGCATTTGGTGTTTTATTATATACTTTTACTGGTGTAATCAGTTTTTTTAGAGGACAAAACTTTTTGGATTACAGTGCTTTAAGTCCACATAGTCCAACCCATGGCCAGCATTACGGGATTCTTATTATAGAACTTGGTGTAGGCATTACTGTAAGTGGCGTTATGATAGCTATTTTTTATGCATTTGCTTCTCGTACTTCAGAAATCAATGATGCGGAGTGGTAAGATTTAATATGATCAACTGGGAATTTATTATTGGGCACCTAAATTACTGGTTTTTCATAGTACTTATGATGACAGGCCTATACATTGTTATCGCAAAAGGTAATTTAGTAAAGAAAGTTGTCGGTTTAAATATCTTTCAGACTTCTGTTTTTATGTTTTATATATCAATTGGAAAAGTGATAGGAGGCACAGCCCCAATTTTTCCTGTGGATATGGAAATCGATAATAATATAGTTTATTCTAATCCGCTCCCTCACGTTTTGATTTTGACAGCGATTGTAGTAGGCGTTGCAACGACTTCCTTAGCACTTGCATTGATAGTACGTATAAGGGAGGAATACGGCACCATTGAGGAAGATGAAATATTCATAATTGAACAAGAATTAGATTCCTCAAATAAAGCTCCCAATACCTATAAAGAAAATGGCCATTTTTGATGAGCTTACCTATCTCACATAGTGACAGCTTTTCGTTAGTTGAACAGTTACCAATTTTACAAATACTAGTTCCTTTTGTATCTGCGCCACTAATTGTGTTTATTGGCAATCGAACAATCGCCTGGTGGATAACCTTCCTTGCAAGTCTTATTTCTCTTTTAATATCTATCAACCTTTTACTATTGGTAAATGATGGATCTATTATATCCTATCACATTGGAGGCTGGGCTCCACCAATTGGAATTGAATACAGAGTAGATGCCCTCAACGCATTTGTTCTCGTATTAATCACTCTGATTAGTACTATAGTAGCGCCCTATGCTTATAAAAGTGTAGGGAATGAAATTCCTAAGGAGCACCATACACTTTTTTATGCAGCGTATCTATTGTGTGTTACTGGGTTAATGGGAGTAGTTATTACTGGTGATGTCTTTAATGTGTTTGTTTTTCTAGAGATATCGTCTTTGGCCTCTTATGTACTTATTTCTTTAGGCTCCCATAGAGATAAACGAGCATTAACCTCCGCATTTAATTATCTTATTATTGGCACAATAGGCGCAACTTTTTTTGTTATCGGTATTGGACTATTGTATATGGTAACAGGAACTCTGAATATGATAGATATGGCAGGGCTCTTAGAAGGAAAGTCTTCATCTTCAACAGTGCGCTCAGCTTTTGCATTTATTATTGTCGGAGTAGGATTAAAGTTAGCAATCTATCCTCTACATATATGGCTACCAAAAGCCTACACGTTCGCACCATCCTTTATAACTGCATTTCTCGCTGCCACAGCGACTAAAGTAGCCATCTACATTTTACTAAGGTTTATGTTCACAATATTCAGGCCAAGTTTTTTAGAGGAATTAAATGTTTTAAATTTTGTAATATTACCTTTGTCAATTGCCGCTATGATTATCGCTTCCATGATAGCAATCTTTCAAAAAGACTTTAAAGGGCTCTTAGCTTATTCTAGTATTGCACAAGTAGGATATATTTTGCTTGGAATAAGCATAATGTCAGAAAGTGGTTTAACAGCAGCAATTATTCATCTCTTTAATCATGGTATTACCAAGGTAGCCTTATTCATGGTTGCGGGAGCTTATGTAATTAAAAGGGGAGGATCGCTTTTAACTAATCTCCAAGGGGCTGGTTTTACAATGCCTTGGACTAGCGCTGCTACCGTAGTGGGATGTTTAAGTTTAATTGGCGTACCAGGTACAGCTGGTTTTATAAGCAAATGGATACTAGTCGAGGCTGCCATAGAAAATGGTAAGTGGCCTTTAGCGATCGTGATCATTTTCTCTTCGCTGCTGGCAGTAGTTTATTGCGGGCGACTTATTGAAACTTTGTATTTTAAAAATGGAAATGACGAGACAGTAGTAAATGAAGCTCCATTAACTATGTTAATATCTATCTGGATAGCAAGCCTAGCATGCATTTACTTTGGTTTGAGTACTGACATCACAATATCGGTTTCCGACCTCGCGGCAAAAATGTTATACCTAAAGTAATTAAATTAATTTTAAGGGAAAATTTACACAGTGGTACCTAATATTTTTATTCTTTTAAGTATTTTGATACCGGTTTTCGCCGCAATCTTAAACCTTGTTATTAGGGAGCGAGAAAATTTTAGAGATTTCTTAACATTTATTGCATCCGTTTTAACATTTTTTTGCGTACTGGCTATATTAATTAGTGTTGGCAACAAAACAACCGAAGAAATAGTTCTTCTATCAGTTATCCCAGGATTAAAAATATCCTTTCAAGTTGAACCTTTAGGTCTCTTGTTTGCCTTACTAGCGTCCGGTTTATGGATTCTTACACACGTTTATGCAGTAGGCTATATGAGAGAAAATAAAGAGGCTAAACACTCTAAGTTTTTTGCATATTTTTCTTTAGCCATAGCTTGCGTAATGGGAATAGCATTTTCATCAAACATGTTTACTCTATTTTTTTTCTACGAGGCGCTAACTCTAACTACTTACCCCCTTGTGGCACATAAAGGCACAGACTCAGCTGTCAAAGGAGCCAGAACATATTTTGGGATACTAATTGGAACCTCTATAGGCCTCCAACTTACTGCTATAATATGGACATTTCTAATCTCAGGGACCTTAGATTTTTCAAAAGGTGGTATTTTAAATGGTCACTTGGAAGGTCCCTTGGTTACATTATTACTTTTTCTATATGTATTCGGAATTGGGAAAGCAGCTCTTATGCCATTCCATAAATGGCTACCTGCTGCCATGGTTGCTCCCACACCCGTCTCAGCACTACTTCACGCTGTTGCGGTAGTAAAAGCAGGTGTATTCACGGTTCTTAAAGTTGGAATATATATTTTTGGCTTAGAGTTTCTACAAAATAGTGGAGCATCATATTGGCTTATGTGGTTTGCTGCAGGTACCATTATGATAGCTTCGCTGATAGCTATAACAAAAGATAATCTGAAAGCACGTTTGGCATATTCAACAGTTAGTCAATTATCTTATATTACTTTAGGTGTAGCTCTGGCGACATCAATGGGGGTGCTAGGCGCAGGGGCACATATAGTTATGCACGCTATGGGAAAAATAACATTATTCATGTGTGCTGGGTCTATATACGTTGTAACTAAGAAGACAAATATTAGTCAGATGACTGGCTTAGGTAAAGTTATGCCGATTACCTTTGGTGCATTTTTTATAGGCTCTCTTTCAATTATAGGCTTACCTCCATTGGGTGGCTCTTGGAGTAAGTGGTTTCTATTGATGGGCGCTCTAGAAGCCGATCAATGGTTTATGGTATTGATTCTTATATTTAGCTCTTTATTAAACATTGCATACTTATTACCCATCGTCGCAAAGGGCTTTTTTCTTTCTCAAGAAAAAAGTCTACCTCAAAAATATTCTGAAAGTACGGCTTTAATTTGGCTACCGCCAGCTATTACAGCCTTGTGTTGTATTATCTTGTTTTTTACAGTTGGGTATTTATTAGACTTTTTAGCGCCCATACTCTTGCCGGAATAGGGTAGAGTAAAGCCTTTAAAACCCCCCAGTCTTAAGTTTGCTCTTAAAAAATTTTGCCTTAGCGATTAGTAGAATTTATAAAGACATACTAAGAAATTTTTTTCTTACACTTTTATTTTCTTGGCTTTCATCCCGTAAAAATAGTACTAATTCCCCCTTTAAAACCCAGATCAGTACCCATTCTTGCGATCAACAAGATGCAAAAATGATTCTCCACTCTCTCCTCTTAAAATATTTTTAGCGATGACATCACAAGAAGAACTTGCCCGAGTAACAGAGGCTATATGGGGTGTAACAGTAACATTATCACTCAACCAATAGGGGTGATCTTTTGGTAAAGGCTCTATTTCAAATACATCTAATGTTGCGTGGCGTACTTGCCCACTTTCAATCGCTTTTAATAGAGCAGAATCATTAATTAGATGACCCCTTCCAGGATTCAGTATTATAGAACCGTGTGGTACTTTAGATAACATTCGTTCATCCATCAAACCAGTCGTTTCTTTGGTTAAAGGAAGCAATAAAATTAAAATCTCTGCTCGATTTAATACTTCACTTAAACCTTCATTTCCAAAATAACACTTTATGTTTTCAACGTCACTTTTTTGACCTCGGCTCCAACCACTAACTTTAAAATTTAAATTACTAAGTGCTTTAGCGCATGATAACCCTAACTCCCCTAAACCAAGAATAGTAATATTTCTATCACTTGCTAAAGGTGGATAAGTATTACTCCTCCACACACCATCTTGAACCTTTATATGCATATCAAGGTCAAGATGATGCCTTAATACATGACCAGTTACCCATTCCACCATGCCCTGTGTTAGCCCGGTATCTACCATACGACATAAAGGCACTTTTATAGTTGTATTCCCTGTAATATTCTCAACTCCGGCCCAAAGACTTAGAATAGCTTTAAGAGATCTAAATTTACTAAAATCCTCTAGGCCTCCGCTAGGAGCATAAATTATATAATTGGCATCAAGACAGTTCAGATCAGTTGTTATTTCATATAAAAGTTTTGTATCATTCATTGCTCGAATTAACTCAGTTTTATATTTTTCCCAATCTTTCTGGCTTGCAGAAAATAGTATTTTTATCATTAACTTACCTCACTCTGTGAACATGGGCACTTTGCATTAAGCCAAAAGCTCCCAAAAGAACTAGCATCGAAGACCCTCCATAACTAATTAAAGGTAGCGGTACACCCACTATCGGAGCAAAGCCCATGACCATAGCCATATTTGGGGCAAAGTATAAGAAAAAAGTAAAAGCTATACCCATAATAACTAAAGAAGAAAAACGATCTTTGTTTTTTAGTGCTGATACAATACAAAACAAGATAAGCAAATTATACATAGCTAAAACAGATAATCCACCTATAAATCCGAACTCTTCTGCAAGGGTCGTAAAGATAAAGTCAGTATGTTTCTCAGGTAAAAAGTTTAATTGTGATTGGGTTCCTTGCATGAAACCCCTCCCATTTACTCCTCCAGAACCAAGAGCAATTTTTGATTGACCTATATGATAGCCTGCGCCCATAGGATCACTTGAAGGATTTAAAAAGGTATCTATTCTACGGTATTGATAATCCCTGAGTATAGCCAAACCAGTGTCTCGTGTATAAAATACAGCGACCGCCCCTGATGTGAGGCTCATTATAATTCCTAAAAAATAACCCCAGTGGACCCCAGCTAGTAACATCAACCCTCCACCACCACTTAAAACCAGTAAAGCCGTTCCAAGATCAGGTTGATTGAAAATTAAAGAGACAGGTATCAATATGATTATTGCAGGCATTAAAACCCAAATTGGCTTTGACACTTTTGTTATGTCTAACCAGTCATAATATGCAGCAAGAAATAAAACTGTGGTAATTTTTGTTAACTCTGACGGTTGTAACCTTATAAAACCTAAATCTAACCACCTTTGTGCACCCATCCCAGTTGTACCAAAAAAGTCCACCCCAATAAGTAACATAATACTTATAAAATAAATGAGCCCAGAAACATTCTTCCAAAACCAGATTGGTATCATCGCAATAAATAGTAACATACCAATACCAGCTACAAATCTCTTTAATTGAGGTTCTGCCCAGGGAACCAAGGAACCTCCAGCCACTGAGTAAAGCATTAAAAACCCAACAGACGAAATTGCAAAAATTAATATAAGTACTGCCCAGTTTAAATGTAAAAACTTTACAATTCCATAAGGGGTTCGCTTAATATTTTGTTCAAGGTAGCTCATTCGTATTCTGATCTTAATGTTTTCTCTGGGTCTACTAATTGCATTTTTGTAAGCATTGAAGCAATACGAGAGCGTTGAGCTTCAGGATACGCTGATAATGGTGGTAATGAACCATATTGGGCAGCTAGCATTATATCACGTGCAATAGGCGCCGCTGAGGTGGAACCACTTCCACCGTGCTCTACAACTACTGACACTGAGTATTTAGGATTCGTGAATGGAGCATATCCAACAAATAATGCATGATCCCTATATTTCCACGGCTTATCTTCATTTTTTGATACTCCTCGCTTTCGTTCAGATTTAGAGATTTCCGTAACTTGAGATGTCCCAGTTTTACCAGCAAACTCTTTATCAGCCTGTTCAACTCGGCTACTATAAGCAGTCCCTCTTTTATCATTTACAACTGAGTACATACCACGCCTTACCTCTCTAATTGCGGCGGGATCAATATTAAGAGGTTTAAAACTCTCTATGGGTAAAGACAGTCCAGAAAAAGATTTTATCAATCTAGGCTTAACAATACTATTAGTTGCCAATCGTGCTGTAATGACAGCCAACTGAAGTGGTGATGTTAGTACATCACCTTGACCGATAGCTGTATTTAGAGTGTCTCCTATTTTCCATTCTTGACCCTTTTCTTTTCTTCTCCACTCTCTACTTGGCATTATACCGCTTTCAACGAGCGGCAACGGGAGGTCAAATTTCTCCCCAACGCCTAGTCGTCTTGCCATTGCAGCAATTTTACTTATCCCGATGCGTTGAGAGAGTTCATAGTAGTAATGATCACAGGACTGTTTCAAACTATTATGCAAGTTTACTTTCCCATGGCCACCACTCTTCCAGCAATAAAACTTACGTCCAGAAATTTCAGTAAAACCTTTACAATTTATTTCATCATTTATGGAAATAACTCCGGCTTCTAAGGCAGCTAAAGAAACTATCATTTTAAAAGTCGACCCAGGTGGATAACTACCTTGTACTGATTTATTCCATAATGGATTATAAGGGTTTTCTAAAATAGAGTTGTAATCAGAATGAGATATACCTCCTATAAATTTGTTTGGATCGAAAGCCGGAGTCGATCCGATAGCTAATAGATCTCCACTATTAACGTTCATAATTACTGCAGAAGCACTTAACCCAGATAATCGCTCCTGAACAAAATGTTGTAATCTAGTATCGATAGTCAAATTAATATTAGCTCCCTTAATACTCTCTGCCCTACTAATTTCACGCATAATTCTACCAACTGAATTAACTTCAATTTTTTTATTTCCCGCTTTTCCCCGCAATTGCCTATCGAGTTTGTTTTCAACACCCGTTTTCCCCACCTGAAACTTCGGGATTTCTAGTAATGGATCTTTTTTTGAAATTTTTCCCTCTCTATAATCTCTATCCATTTTAATTATATCTTTTTCACCTACTGCCCCAACATAACCAATAATATGAGAATAGTCAGTTGATCTGGGGTAAAAACGGCTTAAACCTACTTCTGGACTCACACCCGGTAGGATTGGTGAATTTACTGCAACATTACTTAACTGTTCCCAGCTTAAATTATCAGAAACGGTGATAGGAATAAGTGGGCTTCGTTTTAAAATCTCTGATTTTAATTGATCTTTAAAAGACTTTGAGAATTTCAAAATCTTTTCCAAGTTTAATAATACTTGATCAAGGTTTTTGACTTCGTCTCTGACCAATATGACTTTAAAATTTTGTTTGTTCCCCGCTAACAAAATACCATTTCGATCAAATATTTCTCCTCTAGAAGGGGGAAGTAATCTAACATTTATACGATTTTCTTCTGCCAGTAGTCTAAATTTACTAGACTCACTCACTTGAAGGAAATGCATCCTATACGCCAAAGTACTTGAAAAAACAGCCATTGCCCCACCAAGAATAAAAATTCTTCTATCATGACGGCCCTTATTTTTTTCTGTGTCTATTTCAGAAGTTGCCATTAAATATTTTCCATAGATTTCCCACGAGTTACCGTCTCTGACCTCTCAAAATGTCGAACCCTTAGTATGCTATGTAACACAAAAATTACTATTGGGTATATTAGCAAAGAAAATGTAAGCTGCAATAAAATCATCCCTATGGGTGGGCTTTTAATCTTAAAAATAAATTCTATACCAATTTGTATAAATGTTAGTAAAATCAAAATGATATTAACAAGTAATAATTCTTGACCTAGTTTTAATCGACCTTGAGATAAAGAACGCCACCTTAGAAATTCATAACCGAGTAAAGATAAAGCCGACCAAAGACCTAATGGCATTAGTAATAATATGTCTGAAATTATGTGCACAAACAAAATTAGAATAACTGGTAGGTAACTTGGTTTGCGAATGAGCCAGGCTACTGTTATCAAATAAATTAAATTTGGCCAAAGAACTTCCTGATGTACAATTTTCATAGGAAGTAATTGCAATGAAAGAATAATAAAACAAATCATCAAATATTTTATGTAATAAGCCCAGGACTGAATATTTTGAAAATTAATCATTATCCTCTTCTTACTGCCTTAAACTTTTGATTCAATCTGTGCCCATATTTATAATAACCTCACCCCGGACATCAGAAGAGTCAAATGTGTGAGTTTTAATAACTTTTAAGAATTTAAGTCTTCCATAGTTTGCAACTAATTTCACTCTTAATCTTTGATCAGCATCTCTTATAACATGTCCAACAAGTACATCGGACGGTAGAACTTTTCCATCTCCAGAAGTTACAACTCTATCACCGGAACGAACCATTTCCATGTTTTCAACTATTTCAATTGGCGGTCTGAGCGAATTATCACCCACCAAAAGTGCTTTTTTCCCAGAAGGTTCAATCTTAATCGGTATCCGGCTACTACTATCTATTAGTAAAACAACTCTACTTAATTTCTCTCCAACACCAAATATTCTCCCAACCAAACCTGAACTGTCGACTACCGCCCAGCCATCCTTAATACCATCAAAAGTACCAATATTCAAAAGTAGCGATCGCCTAAATGATGAGCCACTATCAGAGAGGACTAGTCCAGTGATATATTTTAAACTGGGATTAACCCTGACGTTGTTTAAATCTAATAACTGAGAGTTTTCTTCTTCCAAACGTATTGCCGCTTCTCTCCAATTTCGCATTTTTTGAAGCTTTAACCTTAACTCCCTATTCTCCTTGACCAGAGTGCTGTATGAACCGATACCTTCTGATACACTAGACAACCCCCTTAAAGGTCCTAAAATCCATTCAAAGTTTGGTATCAGTTTATCAAGTGCCGCCATGCGGACTCGTTCAGCACGTGGGTTGTCAATTTTCCACAATATAAAGGTAAAAAATGAGAAAAATACTAATAAGGCAATAGTAATTGACCTTATTGTTCTGCCATAATCATCTTTTCGTTTTTTCTCATTCACTATATACTTATTTCTACCAAAGCATCATTTTTAATGTAGACCATATTAACTGTCATAATCAATTATATGTCTTAACTGTTTTTCATACTCCAGTGCTTTCCCTGTCCCTAAAGCAACACAGTTCCTACTATCATCTGCAACTGTAACAGCTAAACCTGTTTGTTCTCGTAAAGCTAAATCTAACTCCCCAAGAAGTGCTCCACCTCCTGTGAGCATAATTCCTCGATCAACAATATCGGCTGAAAGGTCTGGTGGAGTAGCTTCTAGTGCCAGCATAACAGCATCACAGATTTGTTGAACTGGCTCTGCTAATGCTTCCGCAACTTGCGCTTGGTTTATTTCTATTTCTTTAGGTACACCCGTTAGTAAATCTCTTCCACGTACCTGCATAGCAGCCCCTCTATTATCATTAGGCTTTCGGGCTGAACCTATCGATTCTTTAATCTTTTCAGCTGTAGCTACTCCAATCAGCATATTTTTATAGCGCCTGAGATACGACATTAAAGCTTCGTCCATACGATCCCCACCGACTCTAACTGAGTTGGCATAAACGATATCACCTAATGAAAGAACAGCAACTTCGGTCGTACCTCCACCAATATCAACAACCATAGATCCTGTTGGATCAATAATAGGCATACCAGCACCAATAGCTGCTGCTATTGGTTCAGAAATAAGTCCCGCTTTTCGAGCTCCTGCCCCCAAAACAGATTGCCTGATAGCCCTCTTTTCAACTGGAGTTGCTCCTTGAGGCACGCACACGATTATCTTTGGTTTAGTAAAAGTGGAGTGTTTATGAACTTTACGAATAAAATGCTTTATCATTGCTTCTGCAGAGTCAAAGTCAGCAATAACTCCATCTTTAAGAGGTCTAATAGCCTCAATGCTACCTGGTGTTCGTCCTAGCATCAACTTTGCGGCATCTCCAACCGCCAGGATTTCTTTTGTACCGTTTCTTATGTGATATGCCACAACAGATGGTTCATCTAGCACGACACCCTTCCCTTTTACGTACACAAGTGTATTTGCAGTACCAAGATCGATAGCCATATCTACCGAAAAAATATTAAAAAAGGAACCAATTGCCATCTATTAAACTTTCAAATGAAATTAAAGGGTATTGCGGAAAAGTTAAGTAAGAGAAAATAAATCAAATCTTAGTTAAAGATATAATCTAATTTAATGTTAATGTAAAAAGTAGTCAATTTAGGAAGCATCCTTGTACGATATATCAGCTATATCTAACCCAACCTTTTGTCGTCTAATTAAAAGTCTATTTAGGGCATTTACATAAGCTTTTGTTGAAGCGACCACTGTATCTGTATCTGCAGATTCTCCAGTTGAAATTTTCCCATTTTCTTCCATTTTAACAGAAACAATCGCCTGTGCATCCGTACCTTCTGTTACGGCGTGCACTTGATAAAGCTGGAGCCGAGCAGTATGCGAAATAATAGAATTTACGGCGTTAAAAGCTGCATCTACAGGCCCGTCTCCAATTGCTTTTACTGCTTTTTCCTTACCGTCGACAATTAATGTTAACTCTGATGTACTGGGCCCTCCTGTTCCACAAACAACTTTCAAACTTTTAACATGGATTCTATCAGACTCCTCCGATGAGGACTGGTCAATCATCAAAGCAATTAAATCGTCATCAAAAATTTCTTTCTTACGGTCAGCTAACGCCTTGAAACGAACAAATATATCCTTAAGTTTGTTGTCTCCAATCTCATATCCAAGATCAGTTAGCTTAGATCTAAGTGCAGCTCTTCCTGAGTGCTTTCCTAAAACCAGATTAGTATCAGAAAGACCAACATCAGCGGGCCTCATTATCTCAAACGTTTTAGAATTTTTTAACATACCATCTTGATGTATTCCACTTTCATGTGCAAAAGCATTTTTTCCAACAATTGCTTTATTAAACTGAACAGGAAAGCCAGATATCGTCGCCACTCGTCTAGAAAGATTCATCAACTTTGTAGAATCTATTCTAGTCCGGTATGGGAGAATATCGCTTCGTACTTTAGTAGCCATAACTACTTCTTCTAAAGCAGTATTTCCAGCTCGCTCGCCTAATCCATTTATAGTGCATTCAATTTGTCGGGCCCCTGCCTCAACTGCGGCCAGCGAGTTTGCAGTTGCCATGCCTAGATCATTATGGCAGTGCGTTGCGAATATAATACTGTCAGCCCCTGGCACTTTATCTATAAGCATAGCAATTAAATTCGAACTTTCTTTAGGAGCTGTATAACCCACTGTGTCTGGAATATTTATCGTAGTAGCACCTGCCTTTATAGCAATTTCTATCACACGACACAAATAATCCTGTTCAGTACGGGTGGCATCCATAGGAGACCACTGAACGTCATCACATAGATTTCTAGCATAGGTCACAGTTTGGTTTATCTTTTCAGCCATTTCATCCATTGTAAGGTTTGGAATGGCTCTATGGAGTGGCGATGTACCAATAAATGTGTGAATACGGGGTCGACGTGCTAAGCGCACAGCCTCCCAGCATCTATCGATATCACTAAAATTCGCACGAGCAAGGCCACAGATAGATGCTACTTTCGTTTTGCAAGCAATCGCCCGTACCGCTTCAAAATCCCCGTCAGAAGCAATTGGAAACCCTGCTTCTATTATATCAACCCCCATCTCATCCAATAAATCTGCTATCTCTAGTTTTTCGACATGACTCATTGTTGCCCCTGGAGATTGCTCTCCATCACGTAACGTTGTGTCAAAAATTAAAATGTCCGTTTGTTTGTTCATGTCTTTTCTCCCGCATGCTTTATTCTTGTTCTGACGCTATACACCTCTGAGCGGTCGCGCCCAAAGGCACGCTCAGAGGGTGCTCAGCAGGAGCTCTGTCTCGTCACATTTATAAATTGAGTAACTTAAAAACCATAACATAATAAAATTATAAAGCTTATAATGGAAAAGAAAAGTAAATATTTTAGTTATTCTTAGTATTTAATCAAATTATAAGATCAATTGTTAACAGGTATAAGTCTTTTCTTTGCGCTAATGAGCTTCCCGTCAATCCAAGATCCGATTGCAACCTCATTATTAGTATACCTCATGGATCCACTGCCAGATCGTTTTCCAGCTTTAAACTGTCCGATGTATATAGCTCCTGAAACGTACTCCTCAACTCCTTGACCATTCCGCTGGCCATTCAACCAGTCACCCCGATAGGAATAACCAGAACTTTCATTTAAAATACCAAAGCCATTACGTTGCCCAGATTGGAACTCACCTTTATAAGTTGATCCATTAGCATAAAAAGAAGTTCCTCGGCCATGTCTTTTCCCTGAAAGCCATCCCCCTTTATACCGGTAACCAGAGGCATCAACTAATTCACCTTGCCCGTGATAGCCACCATCCTTGAAGCCACCCACAAAGCTTGTACCATCTTTGAACATAACTTTACCATTTCCTGTAGCAGCCCCATCACTCCAATCACCCTCATAGGTTGACCCATCTGCATAGGTCATTTTTCCTTTGCCATGAAGGAAATCCCTGTCCAGCTGACCTTCGTATAATGAACCATCTGGATAAGCTACCTTGCCGTAACCACTCATAATATTATCTACCCAGTTTCCTTGATATACAAAACCATCTACCTTGCTGAGAATACCTTGCCCATTCTTTTTATCACTTTTAAAAAAGCCATTATAGACATCACCCGTACTATAAGTCATCTGGCCCTTTCCGTGCCTTTGTCCACGTTTGAACTCCCCATAATACTTACTTCCACTTGAATGGAGGAGTGTGCCTAAGCCGTTCCATTCTCCCTTTTTCCAAACTCCTTGATAAGTTAAAATTGTTGAGTTTTTTGGAAATGTTAGTTTTCCATCGCCATGACAGTAGCCGTCTACCATGTTCCCATCATATTTTGAGCCATCAGCGTAGGTTATAAAACCCTTCCCGTTCTGTTTTCCTTTTAACCAGCTGCCAAGGTAAATATATCCATCTTTTGTAGTTAATTTACCATATCCATGATACTTTGAATTTTTAAAATTACCCTTATAGGTTGTACCGTCAGTTAAAATTAAGGAGCCTTCGCCATTAGGTGATCCATCTTTCCATTCACCTTCATATATTTTTTTATCCAGAAAAACCATTTTGCCAATTCCTGAAGGTTTTCCCAAAGAGAATTCTCCCTTGTATATGGAGCCATCAAGTAAGCTAGCTATTCCTTTTCCTTGAATCTTACCTTCGACCCACTCACCATTATATTCATATCCATTTGGCAAAGAATAAACTCCTAACCCATGATGTAATCCTTTTTTTAACTGCCCTGTGTAAATAGAGCCATCAGGATATTTTTTTATGATTGTGTCTTCAGCATTTGCTAAGTTTACTGTAGTTAGAAAAATGATGAACAAGAGTTTTAAAAGTTGATACAATGTGTTTCCGATTATATAGTAATTCTTGATTGCAACTTACGTTAACTGTCCACAACTGACAAGCGATTGCTCGCAGTATTAGCATCAAAAAGAATAGGGCTAAAAAAGTTTAATGGTTATGATACTTTATGACAGATAGATTTAGATTAACAATTTCACAGTTAAACCCTACTCTCGGGAATTTTAAAGAGAATTTTTCTAAGGCGGTGACCTCCTGGAAAATTGGTAAAGCTGAAAAAGCAAATCTTGTAGCTTTACCCGAAATGTTCATTACGGGTTATCAAACTCAGGATCTAGTCTTAAAGAAAGCTTTTGTAAAAGAGGCAGAGCAGACAATAATTAACCTAGCCCAGCGTTGTTCTGACGGCCCCCCCATAGCCATCGGTCACCCAGTGTTAAGGGGCACAAACCTTTATAACGCGTATTCTATTTTAGAAAATGGAAAGATAAAATTATCAATCTTTAAGCAAATTCTTCCTAATAATAGCGTATTTGATGAGAAGCGGTTATTTAGCCCAGGCATAGAAACGCAACCTTATTCAGTAGGTAATATAAGAATAGGTTCACCAATATGCGAAGATGCCTGGCATCCAGAAATTTCTGAAACACTAGTTGAAACAGGGGCAGAACTACTTTTAGTTCCAAACGGTTCACCATATTCTAGAACCAAACATGACCTAAGAGTTAACACAATGGTATCAAGGGTCATCGAGACCGGTTTGCCACTTATTTATCTAAATACTGTTGGTGGACAAGATGATCAGGTCTTTGACGGTGGTTCTTTTGTTCTAAATCCTGGAGGAAAACTTGCTGTTCAGTTACCCTTTTTTGAGGAGTGCCATCAGTCAGTAGATTTTATTTTTCAAGAAAATAAGTGGGTTGCTACACAAAGTCGGCTAGCTTCTCAACCATCAGAGTTAGAAAAAGATTACCAAGCGATGGTGAAAGGTCTTCAGGATTATTCAAGAAAAAGTGGCTTTGGAAAAGTTGTTCTTGGAATGTCCGGTGGAATTGACTCAGCATTAGTCGCAACAATTGCAGCAGATGCTTTAGGATCTAAAAATGTCAGATGTGTAATGTTACCGTCAGAGTTTACATCCAATACCTCACTAAAAGACGCAAAAGTAGTATCTCAAAACCTAGGTACTAGATTAGATGAGATATCAATTTCTGAGGCATATAAAAAGATATTAAACGACTTAAAACCACTTTTTAATGGAGCAAAGCAAGATACATCAGAAGAAAACATTCAATCAAGGCTCCGAGGTATTTTTCTTATGGCGTTAAGTAATAAATTTGGAGAACTTTTACTTACGACTGGCAACAAGTCAGAAGTTGCGGTTGGTTATTCAACTATTTACGGTGACATGGCAGGAGGATTTAATCCAATCAAAGATCTTTATAAAACTAGAGTCTTTGAAACATGTAAATGGCGCAATTCAAATTATAGGTCGTGGATGCAAGCTCCAGCAAAAGTGCTAATCCCTAAGAATATTATAGAGAAAGCTCCAACTGCTGAACTTCGTGATAACCAGAAAGATGAAGACAGTCTCCCTCCATATGAAATCTTGGATGCGATACTCGAAAACCTCATAGATCGTGATCTCTCTATACAAAGTTGTGTTGAGCAAGGTTATGATAAGAAGTTAGTAGAAAAAATCGAAAACCTTATCTATCTAAGTGAATACAAACGTTTTCAAGCTGCACCTGGAATTACCCTAACCGGACGATCTTTCTGGTTAGATAGACGATACCCAATTGTTAACCAGTGGCGAGATAGATCTTAATAAAGTAATAATTATTATTCATAAATTATCAAAGCTTTAAAGATTATATAGACAAAGTTTATCTGATATGTTTTTGAGTATCGAAATATAGGATTATAGAATGACAATTACTCGTTTTGCACCGTCGCCTACCGGCTTCTTACACGTTGGAAATTTAAGAACAGCACTAATTAATTACTTAGTGGCAAAAAAAGACAATGGCGAATTTATTTTAAGGTTAGATGACACTGATCCTGTACGCTCAAAACCAATATATGTTGATCAAATTAAAAGGGATCTTGAATGGTTGGGTCTGGAATGGGACAGAGTAGAGACCCAATCGTCTCGAATAGATAGATATAATGAGGCGGCATTAGACCTTAAAAAACAAGATAAACTATATCAAGCTTTTGAAACATCTGTAGAGCTAGAACTAAAAAGGAAAAAGCAGTTAAGCATGGGTCTTCCACCAGTATATGATCGATCTGCATTAAAAATTACGACTGAGGAATTAAAAACTAGGGAAGGATCGCAAACTGGTTATTGGCGTTTTCTTTTAAACCTTTCCCGAACTGAATGGCAGGATGGGATTTTAAGTTTAATTTCTATTGATACAAAAAGTGTTTCTGATCCAGTATTAATTCGAAAAGATGGGCAATTTCTTTATACATTGGCTTCTGTAGTGGATGATATTGATATGAAAATAACTCACGTAGTTCGGGGAGCTGATCACGTTACAAATACAGCTACTCAAATCCAAATAATGGAGGCCTTAGGAAAAGTGGCGCCAAGTTTTTCGCATCACTCCCTGCTTACAGGTCCAGGTGGCGAAGCTCTATCGAAGAGGTTAGGGACACTAGCTCTTAAAGATTTAAAATTGGCCGGGATTGAACCAATGGCAATCCTAAGCCATCTATCAAAAATAGGGACATCAAATACAACTGATCTGCAGACCTCCATCTCAGACCTAATTCATGACTTTGATTTAACAAAATTTGGTTCTTCTCCAACAAAGTTCGATATTAAAAATCTAACCCCCTTAACAGCAAAATTTCTAAAAACTCTCTCTTACGAAGATATAAAAAAAGACCTTGACCTTTTTGGTGTAGAGAAGAAGATACAGAAAACCTTCTGGTCAATTGCAAAAGAAAATATAAACTGTAAATCAGATATAGAAACTTGGTGGAAGATTTGCTCTGAAGGTCCAACCCCAATTATCTCTGAGGCTGATAAAGAGTTTGTTGCTCTGGCAATTAAAATGTTACCTGTAAAACCATTTGATGAAAACACATGGTCAAGTTGGACAAAGGAAGTACGAAATAAGACTGGCCGCTCAGGAAAAAACCTTTATCTGCCCCTTCGCAAAGCTTTGACAGGCAAAGAATATGGGCCAGACATGTCCACATTTATGCCTCTTTTAAAAAGTATACAGTAAATTTTATTGTATCTTAATCCATTCCTTAAATAACTTTTGGGATTCCATGCTATCCCAAACTAAAGTTCCCTCTACTCTACCAACCTCTCTACCTTTAAAATCAATCATTAAAGTTGTTGGCAAAACCGCAATATTAAGTTTCCTCGAAAATACGCTTTTGGAGTCAAAAAATTGACTCAAAAATGTTAAATTATTTGTTTCAAAAAAATTATTAACTTTGCTCTTATCATTTCGTCCAGTGGCAACTGCTATTACATCAAAACTCTTATCGTTTAAAAGCATCTTCAAGTTATCAAGGGCAGGCATTTCTTCAACGCAAGGTGCACACCAAAGAGCCCAGAAATTTAATAAAATAAATTTTCCTTTGAAATCAGAAATTGTTACTTTCTCGCCCGTAATATTCTCGAAAGTAGCAAAATTTAGGGGTTTTGGTTCAGTGTGAAATTTAATTTTACCTAAATCGTTATTTGTTAACGCTAGCAAATTACTAACACTTGCATTAACGGTATTTGCACTGAACACAATGCAAGTATATAATAAGATCAATCTAACTTTGTTCATTTTAATTACCTCTAGAAAGAGCTTATGGCGAAATCAGAATCAAACACAATGTGGGGCGGACGTTTTGCCTCAGGCCAAGACACTTTGATGGAATCACTAAATGCTTCTATTGGGTTTGATCAAAGGCTTTCCATTCAAGATATTCGAGGTTCAATTTCACACGCTTCCATGTTGAGAGAAACGGGTATAATTTCTAAGAGTAACGCAGATATAATAATAGCGGGTCTTAAGAAAATCCAACTTGAAATTGAATCAGGAGACTTTAAATTTTCGGTTAAGCTAGAAGATATTCATATGAATATAGAAGCTCGCCTAAAAGAGTTAATCGGTGATGCTGCCGGCAGATTGCATACAGCTAGATCAAGAAATGATCAGGTAACAACAGATACAAAATTATGGGTTCGTGAGCAAATAGATGAACTGATGAAAACAATAAGGTTATTGCAACGACAACTAATTATCAACGCAGAAAGTCGAGCTGACTGGGTGATGCCTGGCTTTACTCACCTTCAAACGGCTCAACCAGTCACGTGGGGTCATCACATGATGGCATATGTCGAAATGTTTGAAAGAGACTATCTAAGGTTTTATGATGCAAGAATTCGCTTGAATGAAAGTCCACTTGGTGCAGCAGCTCTTGCTGGAACCTCTTTTCCAATTGATCGCCAGCATACATCCGACAGTCTTGGATTTGATCGACCCACAGCAAATTCATTAGATTCTGTATCAGATAGAGATTTTGCCTTGGAATTTTTAAGTACAGCGTCGATCTGTGCAATGCACCTATCTAGATTTTGTGAGGAAATTATCATTTGGTCTTCTGCACAGTTTGGCTTTGTATCTTTGTCAGATGAATTTTCAACAGGCTCCTCCATTATGCCCCAAAAGAAAAACCCTGACTCGGCAGAACTTATTAGAGCAAAAGTTGGAAGGATCTTTGGTTCCAATGTTGCATTAATGATGGTAATGAAAGGGTTACCTTTAGCTTTCAATAAGGATATGCAAGAGGACAAAGAGCAGATTTTTGATGCATCAGACAATCTGTCAATTTCATTAAATGTCATGGTAAAAATAATTCAAACTATGCAAGTAAATAGGGAGGCTCTTGAAGAAGCAGCATCAAGTGGTTTTTCGACTGCCACAGACTTAGCAGATTGGTTAGTTAGGGAATTAAACTTACCGTTTCGGGAGGCTCATCATATAACAGGAGAAATAGTAAAGATTTGCGAGCTAAAGAAATGTAGCCTATCCTCTTTAGCGTTAGAAGACATGCAAAATATTGAACCTCGAATTACGAAAAGCGTTTTTAATGTTCTAAGTGTTCAAAATTCAGTCTCAAGTAGGTCTAGCTTAGGTGGTACAGCTCCTGAACAGGTAATTAAACAAGTTTTAAGGTGGAAAAAAATTCTAAATGAAGAAATTATTTAATTTACTAATCTTATTAAGTGTAGTGTGCTGTGGAATAGAAGGTGACCCAATTCCGCCAAAGCCTACGAATAATACAAAAGACATAACTCAATAACTCTAAAATAATTTAAAACTAGCAAAGCGGTTTAAGCAATGGAAAAAATCCCTATGACACCCAAAGGTCACAAAGCTTTGGATACGGAGCTAAGATTATTAAAAAGTGTGGAGCGACCTGCTATAATAAAAGCAATTGCTGAAGCACGAGAGCACGGTGACCTATCTGAAAATGCTGAATATCACTCTGCTAGGGAAAAACAAAGTTTTATCGAGGGTCGTATTAAAGAGCTTGAATCTTCTCTTGGCTTGGCAGAAGTAATTAATCCATCGACCTTATCTGGTTCAATTAAATTTGGTGCCACAGTGACTTTACTGGATGAAGAGACTGAAAAAGAAACAGCCTTTCAAATTGTTGGTAAAACTGAAGCTAATATTGAAAACGGTTTACTTAACATTCAGTCTCCTCTGGCACGAGCACTAATTGGTAAAGAAATCGGAGACAGTGTTGAAGTAAAAACTCCAGGTGGAACACGGGATTACGAAATACTAGATGTGAAGTATAGTTAGGGTACAAAAAATGACGAAGCAGCCTCAGTTTAAGGGTAAAATGTTTTCAAATGACAAACCCATATCAGAGACTGTCAAAGTGAGAGTACCATATGCAAAGTTATTTGTTATATTGTGGGCTGTCATTCTTATTCCATTAATCTCTTACGGCCTGTTATCTAACTCTAGTCAAAATCTAAATTTTTATTTAATTGTCATACACTTTCTATTCTCCATTTTATTCTTTATCGTAATAAAATTTTCTTTTGAAAAGGATACCACTAAACTATACGAGGCTCAGAGTTATTTACAAAAAAAATTGACAAACTTAGAGAGCCTAAGCACTCTTGGAAAACCTTCAATCGATATGAATGCTACCCATCAGGTAAAAAATATTATTACAAGTCAGTCTGAATTCCATTCTAGACTCTCTGATTTAGAAAATAAGATTTACCCACATCTAGCCTTAAACTCTAAAATAGGTAGAAGTAGTGATTTGAATGATAAGTCAAACAGTAAAGACCAAATGCCTATCTCTGTTAAAGATCTAATAGGAGCATTGAATTTTCCAAAAGACGAGGCCGATAGTGAAGGGTTTAGAAAGCTTCGAATAGCCTTAGCTGATTCTGAAAATGGGGACCTACTAAGAGCAAGTCAAGATGTTCAGACACTTTTGAGTCAGGATGGTATTTACATGGATGACCTGATTGTTGAACCCTCACAACCTATCGTTTGGAGAAACTTTTCTAAAGGCCATCGGGGGCCAACTGTCCAATCACTTTGGGTAATTGAAAATGACGAAACTGTATTCTTGATATCTAAGAAACTGAGTGATGACGAGATATTTAGAGATACAGTAAATCATTTTTTACGACATTTTGATAGTTCTCTGAATGAACTTTGTAAAAAAGCAAGTGATAGTGATTTACTACGGTTTTCAGATACAAGGACAGCTAGAGCATTTAAACTCTTAGGAACGGCCTCTGGGCGCTTTAACTAAAACTCTTCTAATTATACTGGAAGACCAGTTTCTTTAAATACATTTTTTAGAGAAAAGCTGGACTGAATTTGGGCTACTCCAGGCAAGCTGGCAAGGAATTTTCTATGAAGTTGTGCGAAATCATTAGTATCAGTTGCTACAACTTTTAGAAGGTAATCTGCTGAGCCAGCCATAAGATTACATTCCAATACATTAGGAATTTTTTTTACTTCCTTTTCAAATTTATTTAACACCTCATCCGCTTGACCATTAAGTGTTATTTCCACAAAGACTGTGGTAGATAAATTAACCTTTATTGGATCTAAAAGAGCAACATAGTTTTTTATAACTTTATTTGACTCCAAGCGAGAAACCCTACGATGGCAAGCAGAGGCAGATAGATTTATCTCCATTGATAAATCAGAGTTAGAAATACGACCACGTTTCTGAATAATCCTTAAGATTCGTAGATCAGTTGCGTCTAGGTTAATCATATTAGAATATCCTTTCATAAATATAGAAAATTTTATCAATTTATTCTAAAATACATTATAAAAATAGGCAACTTTTGTAGGTTATTTTCTTAACATTATGGTAACTTAGTTTCAGATATTTAAATGAAGGAAATAATTATGCTTATAGGCTGCCCCAAAGAAATTAAACCTCAAGAGTATCGTGTCGGACTAACTCCTAACGCTGTTAAAGAAATCATCCTAAATGGTCATAAAGTTTTAATAGAAAAAGATGCTGGTGCTGGTTCTGGGTTCTCAGATCAACTCTACGAAGAAGCAGGTGCAAAAATTCTCCAGTCAGCGGAAGAAATCTTTTCACAGTCTGAGATGATTGTTAAGGTTAAGGAGCCTCAAAGAATTGAAAGAAAAATGCTTAAGGAATCACAATTACTTTTTACTTACCTCCATTTGGCACCAGACCCTGATCAAACACATGATTTACTAGAGTCAAAATGTACGGCCATAGCATATGAGACAGTTACAGATGATCAAGGCGGATTACCATTACTAGCACCAATGTCAGAAGTGGCTGGACGTTTAGCTCCTCAAGTCGGCGCATGGACTCTTCAAAAAGCCAATGGAGGTCGCGGAATTTTGTTAGGTGGTGTGCCTGGGGTAGAACCAGCAAGAGTCACCATAATTGGGGGTGGAGTTGTTGGAACTAATGCAGCAAAAGTTGCGCTTGGCATGGGTGCTGATGTCACGGTATTAGAACGGTCAATTACAAGAATGCGTCAACTAGACGATATATTTCATGGCAATATAAAAACTATTTTTGCAAATTCTGGCAGTACGGCTGAGCAATTAATAACTTCTGACTTATTAATTGGAGCAGTCCTAGTTCCTGGTGCCACAGCTCCAATGTTAGTATCAAGGTCTCAACTTTCTTCCATGAAACCTGGTGCTGCTATTGTTGATGTTGCGATTGACCAGGGTGGTTGTTTTGAAACATCTAAGGCTACCACTCATGAGGACCCAATATACGATGTTGATGGGATAATTCATTATTGCGTAGCAAATATGCCTGGAGCAGTAGCTCGCACTTCCACTATAGCACTTGGAAATGCTACAATGCCATTCATACTGTCTCTTGCAAATAAAGGCTGGAGAAATGCCTGTAAAGAAAACGACCACCTGTTAAATGGATTAAATGTGCACTTAGGAAATATAACCTATAAAGCTGTAGCGGAAGCCTTAGATTTAAAGTTCATTTCTCCAGAATCTGCACTTAGCATGTAATTCAGATTTAAAAGGCTTAAGGGCCAAGAAAAAATTGAAAATTAACCTTACTAGCTTCGAAGCTCTCCACCAGTTTTATCTCGCACAGCGGTAATTACTCTTGAAGAAATTTCTTCAATTTCTTTGTCGGTTAAAGTTTTACCCTGCGGTTGTAAGCGGACAGAAATTGCTAATGACTTCTTTCCCTCTCCAAACTGCTGGCTCGCCTTAACTCCTGAAAATTCATCAAAAACCATAACACATTCAATTAAAGCCTTATCAATACTTTCAGCTGCCCCAACCACTGAAGAAGCCTCTACTCTATCATCTAAAATAAAGGAAAAATCTCTATCAACAGCCTGAAAATCACTTATATTGAGGGCATCTCTAGTGGCTGTATTAACTTTTCTCTTTGGAATATTCTCTAACAAAATGGTAAAAGCCAAAACTGAACCTTTCAATTCAAAGCTTTTAACAATTCTTGGGTGAACTTCACCGAATATCGCTAGTGTATTTTTAGGGCCCAGGGATATCCTACCTGATCTTCCTGGGTGCCAAACTTTAGGAATATCACGGTATATTTTATTTGTTTTAGGCGCACCTAAAGCCTGTAAAATTATTTCCATGTCCGCCTTTACATCAAAAACATCTACCACCCTGCGGTCCCCATGAGGATCTCTAGGACTAGTGTTGCCTATTAATAAGCCTGTGGCGATCATAGACTGCTGACCTGGTTCTTTACCGCTAAATATAGTCCCTACTTCGAATAAGCTTAAATCTAAAAACCCTCGGGCTTGATTTCGTTGAGCAGCTTTTAATAAGTTTGGTAATAAATCTTGCCTCATATAGCCCATATCAATTGAAATAGGATTTTCTAAAGGAATTAAATCATCGTCCTCACTAAACTGGAGTGCACTATCTCTATCTATAAAACTGTAGGAAACGCATTCATTGTAACCAATGGATGCCAATGTTCGCCGAGCGGTACGCTCTCGCTTTTGAAGTAAAGTTAATACTGGCTTAGGCACACCAACCTCAGTTCTGGCCATAGGTTTTCCAACAAGGTTTTGTAAAGATGAAACTCTAACAATCTCCTCAACCAAATCCGCTTCACCTAATATATCAGGCCTCCAACTTGGAGGATATGCTCTCCCTTGATTTACTTCAAAACCTAACTCACCAAGAATTCTTAGTTGCTCTCCTTCTGGCACATCCATTCCAACTAAAGTCTTTACTCTATTTAAATCTAACTTATAGCTTCGAACCTCACTCTCTAATTCACCAGCAGAAACGACTTTCGAAGGTTCCCCACCACAAAGCTCAACTATCATCTTTGACGCTAATTCAATTGCATTATTATTAAATCCTGGATCAATCCCTCGCTCATTCCTATATCTCGCATCAGAATTAATCTTTAGAGCTCTTCCAGTTTTTGCAATTTGAATATTGTCCCAGATTGCGGCCTCAAGAAAAACATTTTGTGTAGTATCCGTGCACCCTGAATTTAAGCCACCCATGATACCAGCAATACTTACTATTTCTTTGTCATCCGAAATTACAACCATACCCTCAGACAAACAGTGTTTTTTTTCATCTAAACCAATAAATTCAGTAGGTTCTGTTAAGTTGTGTACTCTCAAATTTCCACTTAACTTATCAGCATCAAAAACATGCAATGGCCGATTACTGTCAAAGGTAAAAAAGTTGGTTATATCCACTAATATAGAAATTGGGCGAAGCCCCAATGCAATCAAGCGATCCTGAAGCCAAGCAGGGCTTGGACCATTTTTTACTTTTCTAATCAGCCTCCCACTAAATATTTCACAACCATTTTTTTTAGTGTTTTTATCGATAGATACTTTTATCTGGCTCTCAAACTCTCCTGGGATAGTAACTTTATCCTGAGCTTTCAGGACGCCTATACCTTTCGCAGCTAAATCTCGAGCTATACCTCTTATGCCTAAAGCATCTGGTCGGTTTGGTGTGATTGCAATTTCAATAACAGCGTCCATTTTATTTGGACTATTTACTTTAAGCCAATCTAAAAACCGTTCACCAACCTGCCCTGACGAAAGTTCAATTATGCCATCATGTTCATCACTCATGCCCATTTCTCGTTCCGAGCACATCATTCCGGCACTTTCTACACCACGAATATTTCCAACTCCAATCGTAGAATCAATACCAGGGACATATGATCCAGGTTTGGCAACAACAACATTTATACCAGTTCTAGCATTAACAGCACCACAAATAATTTGCTTTTCACCCTCATCTGTTTGGACAAGACAAACTCGTAATCTATCAGCATTTGGATGTTGTTCAGTTTTTATAATTCTTCCAATAGTGAAATTTTCTAGATTTGCAGTTGGATCTAAAATATCTTCCACCTCCAAGCCCAAATCGGTCAGTGCGTCTGCTATTTCAGAAACACTAGCTGTCGTTTCTAAATGCTCTTTTAACCAGGAAAAGGTAAACTTCATTTTTGAGATTCCTTAACGTTAACTCTCAAAGAAAATTTATTTACTATTTTCTTCAATTTATTTACTCAAACCAGCAGAGAGACTCGGTTGATCTAGCGCTGCAAATCCATAATGTTTCAACCATCTGAGATCAGAATCAAAAAATGACCTAAGGTCAGGGATCCCGTATTTTAGCATTGCTATTCTATCTATGCCCATTCCAAAGGCAAACCCTTGCCATTTCTCAGGGTCTATGCCTCCGGCTTTAAGAACATTTGGATGAACCATTCCTGAGCCCAGAATCTCTAACCAATCATCACCCTCGCCAACTTTTAGCTGACCGCCACTCCAGGAGCACCTGATATCTACTTCCGCTGATGGTTCAGTAAATGGGAAATGAGAAGCCCGAAACCGTAATTCTACTTCATCAACTTCAAAAAATGCTCTTACAAACTCTTCTAAGACCCACTTCAAATTTGCCATTGTAATGTCTTTATCAAGCGCTAGACCTTCGACCTGATGAAACATTGGTGTATGTGTCTGATCATAATCAGCCCGATAGACTCGTCCAGGACAAATAACCTTTATAGGAGCACCTGAGGACTGCATAGTCCGAATCTGCACTGGGCTCGTATGCGTACGTAGAACATGTGGCGGTTCGCTACTATTCCCTTGGTGTTTCATATAAAATGTGTCCATCTCCCCTCGCGCAGGGTGATGGCTAGGAATATTAAGAGCATCAAAGTTGTACCAATCGCTTTCAATTTGAGGTCCCTCGGCAACTAAAAAACCCATATCTGCAAAAATTTCTGTTACTTCCTCAGTAACTTGCGAAACAGGGTGAATGGTACCCCCACTCCTCACTCGACTAGGCAAAGTGACATCTAGCCATTCAGTTCGTAACCGCTCATCTAATGCAGTATCTTGAAATGCAGTTTTTTTTGCTATTAACGCTGAATTAATCTCACCTTTAAGAGAGTTAAGTAAAGGCCCATAAGTCATTTTTTGCTCAGGGCTCATAGAACCCAACTCTCGCATTTTTAAACTTATTTCCCCTTTTTTTCCAAGAAACCTTAACCTTAAGTTTTCTAATTCACCTTCATCGGAAACTTCAGAGATATGTTTTAAGACACCAGCTCGTAGGTTTTCTAAATCATCCATGCCTACACTCATTTCAAACTTCACTATATTATTTTTATTTATTTTTATAGTTATCACTACCACCAATATTGGCAATGATATTAATACTATAATAGAAAAAATTACTTTACCAGCTCCAGAGATTTTTATACTTTGGAGCTCTAGAGAAAGATTAAAGTTTTTTAAATTTAGGCAGCTAGCGCTGCTTTAGCTTGCTCCACGACAGATGCAAATGCTTCTGGCTCCTGAGCCGCTAAATCAGCTAAAACTTTTCTGTCCACCTCAATACCCGCTTTAGTCAAACCGTTAATAAAACGAGAGTAAGTAAGTGTTTCATCAATAGCTCTACAACCAGCATTTATTCTCTGAATCCAAAGAGCTCTAAAGTTCCTTTTTCTAACTTTACGATCTCTTGTGGCGTACTGATTAGCCTTATCTACGGCCTGGGTAGCAGTCTTAAAAACATTTTTTCTTCGTCCATAATAGCCTTTTGCTGCTTTAATTACTTTTTTATGGCGGGCGTGGGTAACTTTTCCTGATGTAACTCGTGACATTTAATAAATCTCCTTCAACGCGCGTATGGCATATATTTTTTTACGATTTTTTCATCTGCTGGGCAGAGAAGAGTCGTACCACGAGCATTTCGGATAAATTTCCTGCTACGCTTTATCATACCATGTCGCTTTCCAGCCTGTCCGGCTTTAACTCTACCGGAAGCTGTCATGGAGAAGCGCTTTTTAGCGCCAGACTTCGTCTTCATCTTAGGCATTTCCATCTCCTAGGTTTGAGTGCTTTCGATTTGCCTCGGCATGCCAATTTAAGCCGGACAGATCACTAAGACCCGCTTATTAAGCAAGATAGCACCTCTTTGCAAGCCCTCATCGATGTTTATTACGGTGTTAGGTTTTAAAAAGTCAAAAGAAGTAACTACTCAGGCTCACTTGAGGAAATCAACTGCTCATCACATGGTGCTACTCTTAAAATATTTGTCGACCCTGGAACATTAAAAGGTACTCCTGCTGTAACAACAATATAGTCTTTTTTCTCAGCAAATTTATATTTTATTGCGGCTCTTGAAGCATTAACTACGGCCATCTTAAATCTATCTAATTCCTCCGTCATAACAGAATGCGCTCCCCAAGTTAAACACAAACGTCGAGCAGTATTAATCAACGACGTCATAGCTATTATCGGAACATGTGGTCTTTCTCTGGCTACAAGTAAAGCGGTGGTCCCAGACTGGCTAAAGCAACAAATTGCCTTAATCTCAGTAGTTTCAGAGATCTCTCTAGCTGCCGAAACAATAGCATCCGCGATACTTTGTTTTTTTCCTTCCCTTTGTGCCGCTAGAATAACTCTGTGGTTAGGATCATTTTCCACTTCAATTGCAATACTATCCATAGTTGTAACGGCTTCTATAGGGAAATGCCCTGCCGCTGACTCTGCCGAAAGCATTACTGCATCTGCGCCCTCATATATTGCTGTTGCAACATCAGAAACCTCTGCTCGGGTGGGAATTGGACTGTCAATCATTGACTCCAACATTTGTGTTGCAACAATAACTGGTTTTGCAAACTCACGACATTTACGAATAAGCTGTTTTTGTATAGGGGGAATATTTTGAACAGGTAACTCAACACCAAGATCTCCCCTAGCCACCATAATTCCATCTGAGACTTTTAAGATCGAATCAAAGTTTTTAACAGCTGTTGGTTTTTCTATTTTAGACATAACAGCAGCTCGACCCTTAATTAACTTAATTGCCTCTTCTACATCTTCAGCTCTTTGCACAAAGCTTAGCGCCAGCCAATCTACTCCTAGATTGCAAACAAACTCAAGGTCACTTTTATCTTTAGAAGACAACGCCTTCAAAGGGAGTACAGTATCTGGAATATTAACGCCTTTATTATTTGAAATCGTACCACCAACTACTACTTTACAATTAAGGTGATTTGCACCACCCTCAATGACCTCTAACCTTATTTTACCATCATTTATAAGAATTGAAGATCCAGGTTTTAATACTGAATAAATCTCTTTATGACGTAACTGTACCCTTTTAGCGTCTCCTTTATTGTCACACATATCTAACCTAAATAAATCGTTAGCTTTAAGTTCCGCTTTTCCACCTGCAAAACTACCAACACGCAGCTTGGGGCCTTGTAAATCTGCTAGAATTGCAATCGGACGTTGAACGTCACGTTCAACCATTCTGATTGTCTCATGCCATATCTTGACCTGACCATGACTTCCGTGACTCATGTTTAATCTGAAAACATCTGCCCCTGCCATATAGAGCTCTTTAATTGTGTCGTAATCAGATGAAGCAGGTCCTAGGGTGGCAACTACTTTAACACTTCTATGACGCCTCATAATAATCTTTTTCCTATTTTGTTCTATACTACCCTATATTTTATGTATGGTATATACTGTCAATCAGGATAAGCACTTGATCTATTAAAATTTAATTAAAAACTATAATTATATGAAATATACACCATTTGAATTAATAGGCTCAAATAAGCCTAACAATATAATTTGTATCTGTGATCATGCCTCCAATGTGGTTCCTAACTTTTGGAGTAAAAAAGGACTTGGTATTAACAGATCAGAAATGGAACGGCATATAGCTTACGACTTGGGAGCGAAAAATTTAACCAAAGCATTATCAAAGCTCCTAAATGGACCAGCCATTTTATCGAACTTTTCTAGGTTGGTAATTGATCCTAATCGTGGAAAAAATGATCCAACCTTGATTATGAAGTTATACGATGGGACTATCATCCCAGAAAATAGAGAAGTCAGTGAAATAGAAAAATTGCGTCGCGTTAATGAATACTATGATCCATATCACAACGCTGTTCAGACCGTTATAGACTCTAGAAAACATCCAATTATTATATCCATACATAGCTTTACACCAAAATTAAAGAATGGCCATCAAAGACCTTGGGAACTTGGCGTCCTACATACTATAGATAGAAGATTATCTAGCGATTTACTTGTAGAGCTGAGAAAGGATAAGGCATTGTGCATTGGTGATAATCTACCATATTCAGGTGACCTCCCCGGCGACACTCTGGATCAACATTGTATACCTTCCAATCACCTACATGCTCTGATAGAATTACGAAATGACCTTTTAGCGAGTGAAACGTTAATAAATCATTGGGCAAATTACCTGGCTTCGAAAATCTTGAAGGTAGTTAAAAACTCAACTACGAAAAGGATATAAATTGGACAACAAAACTGAAATTGAGGTTGAAGCAGCTGCATTTAGAGCACTTCGAAAGCATTTGATGACTAGAAGTGACGTGCAAAATATTGACATGATGAACTTAACTGGTTTTTGCAGGAACTGCCTAAGCAGATGGTACCAAGAGGCTGCTGAAGATCAAGGCGTAACAATAGACAAAATGGCAGCACGGGAAATATTCTATGGTATGCCATTTGAAGACTGGAAAGTTAAACATCAATCTGAAGCTACACCAGAACAAAATGAAAATTTTAAAAAATCACATTCTAATGAGTAAGATATAAAATTAAATTGCTGTTTTTAAACTTTCCTCAATGTATATTTTTCTGAGCTGTTTCGAAACTTGTCCAGGTATTCCAGTACCTATTTTTTGTCCATCGATTTCGACCACAGGGGTCGTGAATAAAGTGGCCGATGTGATAAAAGCTTCATCAGCTGATATCACCTCTTCAACTGTAAACGCCCGCTCGTCAACTTTCATATGCGCTAGATTAGCGTATCTAAGAATAGCTGAACGTGTGATCCCACCCAAAATTTCATTACCTAGTTCCCTTGTTATAATAGTGCCATTCTTAACAATATAAGCATTATTAGATGTCCCCTCAGTTACTTTTCCCTCATGCACCATCCAGGCATCATCAGCTCCAGAAGCTAAAGCCATCATTTTGCCCATACACGGATATAAAAGTTGTACTGTTTTAATATCACATCTACCCCAACGCTGATCATCTATAGAAATAACTTTCATTCCACGCTGTGCAAGTGGACTTTCTGACATAGACTTTTCTTGCGTAAACATGACAACCGTCGGCGAGATATTATCTGGAAAGGCAAAATCTCTATCAGCCACGCCTCGTGTCACTTGTAGATATACTAAACCCTCTAAAACGCTATTCTTTTGAACCAATACCCTATGCACCTTTAAAAGGTCCTCTGAGGTTATAGGGTTAGCCATCTGGAGCTCTGAGAGAGACCTAGTTAAGCGCATAAAATGACCTTCAAAGTCAATTAACTTACCACCTATAACACTGGTAACTTCATATACACCATCTGCAAACAGAAAGCCCCTATCAAAAATCGATATCTTTGCCTCTTCTTCTCGTACGTACTCACCATTAACATAAACTATTCGCGTCATTTTATTAATTTACCAATCCTTTTTAAGAGACTTTGCTTAACCATCTAAAAGCATTAACTTCAAGACCCTTTGGACAATAATTTATATGAAAGAGAGTCGCACTAAATACTTAAAAAAAATTTTAATACTTACTCAAAAGTCCAGATATTAGGCTTTCGTTTTTTTCAAAGTCCAAGGCGGGTCCTGATTTTATAACAGTATTACGTTTAAAACTAAAATCGATTACGTCACCATTAACCTGCTGCGCAACAATTAACGCCTGGTAGGAATGCGAATTATTCGAATATATATCAACTAGACCACGTAATTTGATATCTTCCATTGCTTTAATTGAAAAACTATTATCTGAAAATTTAATTATTGGATAAAACTTATCATTAAATCTTACCTTCATAGAAATGTTTTTTTCTAACTTTTTATTCCGAGCTTTTCCAAGCTCATCAATTATATATTCTGGCAAATACCCTGTCATTTCCATGCACCCCACACGTCACGTAAGAATATTGATTAAATCATAGGTGTCAAACTATTTACATTAAAATTAACAACTAGTTAACTTTGGGCCTTAATAAATGTGGTATCTGAGGGTCATACAATGCTGAGTCCCTAAAATCCCGTATATCTGCCATAGCTGGTCCAACCATTATTAATGCTGTGCGTGTGATTTTTTCTTTTTTTACTTTAATCCGGATATCGCTAAGAGTACCCTTTAGATAAATAGCATCTGGCCAACTAGCACGATAAGCTACTATAACAGGACATTCTTCTCCATAATATGGGATTAATTGTCTTTCTATTTCTCGTAGATATCTAATTCCTAAATGGATAGCTAATGTTGTACCAGTTGCAGCAAAGTTCTTTAGGGTCTCACCTTTTGGCATTGAAGTAGACTTCATCGACATTCGGGTAAGTATCAAAGACTGTGAGATCTCAGGGATAGTTAGTTCGATGCCTAGGGCCGCCGCAACAGCTGTATACGCTGGTACGCCAGGGATAATTTCATAGTCAATATTATCTTTTTTTAATAATCTAATTTGCTCCGCTATTGCTCCATATAAAGAGGGATCACCAGAGTGCACTCGAGCTACATCTTCGCCTCGATCTCGAGCACTTATAATTTGTTCATGAGTTTCTGTTAAATTCATACCCGCTGTATCCATAACAAGAGCATCTTCGGGAGCTCCATTTATAATTGCCTCGGGAACTAAAGAACCTGCATAAAGACAAACAGGGCATTTTGAGATTATTCTTTGACCTTTCAAGGTTAAAAGGTCAGGGTCACCAGGACCAGCACCAACAAAATAAACTTTCACAAAAAAACTCCTAAAGGCCGTCTAACTAACTTATTTATTCTATTCAGTATCATTTGAAAGACCAGTGATTTTTTTTGAATACCCCCTTGGTGTATACATTTTAAATCCATCCCCCATTTTAACTAGCTTCGAGTTAGAAGAACCTACTATTACAACTGTTAACATATCTATTTCTGACGAATTGACTTCAAGTAAAGTCGTGTACCTTATTGTTTCCTTTGGGCGTCCCAGAGAACTCGCGAGTAAAACGGGGGTATTCTCAGGTCTATTTTTAAGGAAAATTTCTCGTGCGTCTTCAAATAATTTTTTTCTCCTCATTGAAACAGGGTTATACAAAGCTACCACAAAATCACCAATAGAGGCAGCGTTCAACCTTTTGAGAATATCTTCCTTAGGGGTCAAAAGATCGCTTAGAGATATCGCACAAAAATCATTACCTAATGGAGCACCCGACCGAGCAGCGGCAGCCTGAAGTGCTGAAACACCTGGCGTAGATATAACCTCAACTTTTCTTGCGTTTAAACTTACTCCAAAACTTTTAGGACCCCTGTCAAGAAGTTCGAAAACCAGGGCACCCATAGCGTATATCCCCGAATCCCCAGAGCAAATAAGTGCTACATTTGCACCTTCTCCAGCCCTCTCAAGAGCGTATCTGCACCGTTTTTCTTCATCCCCAAGAGAAAAGTCTGTTCGCTTTTTACCAGCTGCGACTGGACCTAAAAGATCTAAATAAAGACTATAGCCTATAATCTCTTCCGCCTCCCCAATAAGCACTGATGCTTCTGGTGTTCGCCAGTCCGCCTGACCAGGACCAATCCCAATAAGTGATAATCTTCCTCTACTTCTTCCACTAAAGCTAACCAATGGCACATCTGATGAAGCTAAGGCACATGTTGCATTTTTTGTTTTCTTTTTATTTGTAGATAAAAAACCATCATTTCCCACTTGAGCTAAAGCAGCCCCTTCGCTGACACCATGACAACCAACCTCCTTAAAAACAATTTCTGATGGAGATTCCAAACGATATGCTTCTTGCTCTAATTCCTCCGAGGTAAACAACCGTAAAGGTATCCCCAAATCATTAGCCAAATCAAGAATTGCCGGTTCATCAGCTTTCAAATCTAAAGTACTTATAGAATGAATCGCGTGATGATTGACGTTAGCTTCAAGAAGTGCACTATCTACTAGACGTCTTAATTCCTGCGGCGGACAATCCCTAGAACACCCAACACCAAGAGAAAACATTTTAGGATAAAAAATTATATCTGGATTTAAGTTATCTTTATTTATTTCTGTTGTGCATAGGATTTCAACATCAGTTCCAGTGGGTAAAACATTTAGCCAGTGTGCATTTTTTATTTCTGTTCCAGTTTTTTTCACACCACCACCAGAAAGTAACTTAGCCATAGTAGCTTTTGCATCACTTTCAGGATCTAGACACCATCCTTCGGGTGGTTCATCTAATGCGATACCTAAGGAAACTTCCCCTGCCGTTGTTACAGCCGCTTTTGCTCCTAGAAATTTAGCTATCCTTACAGCCAATCTATTTGCCCCTCGATGACCACCTAGAAGAGGGACAACAACAGATCCATCATCGGATACCGCTATAATTGGTGGCTCTAAAGATTTATCACGAAGCAATGGAGCCACTGCTCGGATCAATATGCCAGAAGCACAAACTCCGATAATTGGTGTGCCACAAGAAAATAACTCTCTTATATGATCTAAAGCGTTGTCAAAAATAAATTCTGCTACATCAACTCTATTTTTTCGTCCATGCAATTTAAACGAAAATTCTTTCGAAATTTTTTCAGCTGTAATATATCCGGCCTTATTCATATACAAAATAACTGGGTCTAAAGCCATGGGTCAGCTCCTTTTGCAACAAGTATCATAGAAAAATAGGGCGCAGTTTTAGGGGCATTTTTAAGTTTTAAAACTTTCTGTGCTGGTAAAGACGCATACTCTACATATACAGCCTCACTTGATAGCTCTACTTCCTCTAAAACCTTTTTAATTTTATCTAAGTGACGTCCCACTTTCATTATGACTACCGCATCTGCATTTAAAATACGGCTTCGCAAGTCCTCTGGTTCCAAGGTGCCTGGTATAACAGTCAAATGCTCATTTCTAGCTAATAAGGGCATTTTTGCTGCCGCAGCACATGCTGTCACTGAAGTTACACCAGGAATAATTTCTACTTCATACATTTTTGATAATCGAGCAAAAATGTACATAAACGATCCATAAAAAAATGGATCACCTTCGCAAAGACAAGCTACATCCTGTCCACGGTCCAAAATTTCTGAGATTTCTTGTGCAGCCTTATCATATGCTTTTTGTGCTGGAAGCCTATCCTGCGTCATCGGAACAACAATAGGGATCTGATTTATTTCTTTGGGTATATACTGATCTGCTATTGACCTAGCGAAACTCTCCTTACCTTCCAAAATTGGAAATGCCACGGCACTTACAGATTTGAGAATTCTAACAGCTTTTACAGTCACTAACTCTGGGTCCCCTGGACCCAACCCTAAGCCAAACAATTTACCAAGCATCTTTTATTTTACTCCATTGAGTAACCTGCATTAAAGGTCTCCAACCAGTGCGATTACCTATAGCCTCTGACCTTTGAATACTAATTCTGCATAATTCACCTCCTTGTGTTTCCTTTAGTTTCAATAATTCGGCCTCTGTTTCTAATGTGACCGCATTAACAACTATACGACCAAAAGGCTTGAGCTCTCTCCAACAGATATCAAAAGTACTCTGATTAAACCCACCTCCAATAAATATAGCATCAGGTCTTTCTAGGTTATCTAATGCATCAGGAGCCGAACCTTTTATAATACTTAGCTTCGGAGTTCCAAGTGTTAGTGCATTTTTCATAGCCAGTTCTCTTCGTTTCTTCTTTGGTTCAATTCCAATCGCTCGACAGTCATGGCCGGCTCGCATCCATTCAATTGCCACAGAACCACAACCCAAGCCTACATCCCACAAAAGAGCCCCTCGCATTGGCATAAGTTTTGAAATAGTCACTGCCCTAACTTCTTTTTTTGTAATATTGCCATCGTGTTTATATAGTGAATCATCCAAGCCAGCTACTCTTGCCGTAATTTGAGCACCAGGATTGCCAATACAATTTATGGCTAGAGTATTAAATTTTGGAACTGTATGAGACCATCCTGAAGCCAGAGCATAAAAACGTTTTTCTTCAATGCTACCCATGTCTGACAGAACAGTCATTTCTGACTTACCAAACCCCCTGTCATTTAATAACTTTGCTATGAAATTTGGTGTTTCAGAACCTGAAGTTAATATAATCATCTTTTGATTAGGTTGGAAAAATGGTAGGATTTGTTCGACTGGCCGACCGTGGGCAGTAAGCATTTCAGTATCTGCCATACTCCATTTCATTCTTACAGCAGCTAATTGAAATGCTGATAACTGTGGGTAAAATATAACCTCATCAGCTGAAAATATACGGTTAAGTCTAGCTCCTATCGAAAACCATAAGGGGTCACCAGTAGCTAAGATAACAACTTTTTTTTCTTTAAGAGATATAAGTTTTTCTATTAAAGCATCAAATGGTGACGGCCATGTTAACCTTACAGCCGTAATTTCCTCTGATAGATTGTGATGCCTATCTCCACCAATTATGACATCACAAGTATTCAAAACATTTTGAGCATCCTCAGATAACCCAAGCAAACCATCTTCTCCAATTCCAATAATGTTCAGCCATGGCTTCATTTTACTACCTCTGGCAGACCCGCAGCTAAAGCATTTACGGCCGCCGATGCCATGGCGGAACCTCCTCTTCTCCCCTTTAGGGTGATAAACTCGCAGGCTCTAGGGTTAAGTTCTAATTCTAACTTACTTTCCATAGCACCCACAAAACCAACTGGGAATCCAAGTATACATGCTGGTTTAGGAAATCCTAAGTCTAATAATTCTAGTAAATGAAATAATGCTGTTGGAGCATTTCCTATAGCTACTACTGCGCCCTCAATAAAAGGTTCCCAAAGTTGAACCGCAGCTGCACTCCTAGTATTTCCAATTAACTGAGCACCCTCTATTACCTCTGGATCATTTAATGTAACAATGACTTTGTTACTCGCTGGGAGGTACCGACGAATGATACCTGAGGAGACCATCTCACAGTCACACAAAATGTTCGCTCCAGCTTTTAAGGCCTTTGATGCGTTGATTGAAATATTGTCAGAGTAAACTAACCGGTCCTTTATATCCGGCATTCCACACGAATGAATCAATCGTGTAATTAAGGGTCTTAGAGTTAAAGGTACTGTTTCAATTTTACCTTCATTTTGTACAGTTTTAAAGCTCTTGGCGTATATATTCTTTGGGTCTCGCTCATAGATTAATTGTTTTTCTTTAGGTACAATCTTATCTATCTTAAGAGAACCAGAACTCATCAGCCATTAACTTTACGTTGAGCAATTAACTTACGTTCTTCTTCCACCACATAATCTGGGAACTGCCCCATGAAACAGCCACAAACTCCCTGATCAATCATTGTCCTTGGGCCATTAGGGTGAGCAATATGTTTATAAACCCCATGACTGTGGCCATGACCGTGATCATGACTGTGACTGTGACTGTGACTGTGACCGTGATCATCACAATGATCTTCGCCACCCGGGAATTGATCATCTTCAGGGTCAGTGAAGGGTTGAAATTCAGCATGATGGTGGTGAATATCAACCTCTCCTAGAGATAAACGTTCTTTAAAAGATGCCATCAGATCATGGTTTTCTTCCATATTCCCTGCCTCCGTTTCAGCGATCCTTTCTACGAACGTATTTATTACATGATCCTGATCAGACAAATAGTGAGCTTTATAAAAAGTCACGTCAGTGGCTTTCTCCGCCACCAAGTCCACGTAGTTATATATCCGATCTATTAGTTTTCCAGAGAATAGGAAATACGGTGCTACAACTATTTTTTTATACCCTAATCGCAATGCAATTTCCAAACCCTGGCCAACCGAGGGAAAAGTAACACCAGAATATACGGTTTCGGACCATCCAAATCCTAAATTTTCTGCTACAATGCGGGTTAACTTAGCAGCCTCGGCATTAGCATACGTATCTGAAGTACCTCTACCAACTACAACTAACATAGTTTCATAAAGATCTCCCTCATGAATATGATCAACATTAAGGCTTTCTAAAATTCTAGCTTCAAAAGCCGCAATCATTTCAGAGTGTAATCCAAGTTCTCTGCCGTAACTTATTTTTAAACCTGGGTTTTTTTCTTGATAAGTTAATAAAACTGACGGAATATCATTTTTTGCGTGTGTAGCAGCAAAAAGCATTCCAGGCACAGCAATTATGTGTTCAACATTCTGATCTCGTAGCGAGTCGAGACCCATATGAATGTTAGGAGCAGAGTATTCCAAAAAACCATATTCAACAGGGATTTCTGGAAACCGTTTTTTTAAGCCTTTTGCAAGTAATCCAAACTCTCGTTCAGCACTTTTTGATCTGCTACCATGACCACAAACCATTATTCCAATTTTACTCATAAAATTACTCCACTATAAAAGCTTTACTTATCAATTCAAAAAACTTTATTAGACCAATATTGTAGGTGTTATAATTACAAATTAATTTCCTCATCACTGTCATTCTTTACCAGGAGAGTTAAATGCAAATAACTATTAGCACATGACAACGCAGCTATTATGACCTCTATTTGAGTAGTCACGCAAACCGCCAACCTCTCTGGCCACTAGGGCTTTGTCATAGACTTCTATAAACTGTAAATCTATTACTGCAATATAAATCTCAATGTTTATTATTGAAAATTTTTTAAACTAAATTAAAAGTATAAAGCGAAATTAGGATAACCTATAAACGCATCATCAACAAAAGTGTGAGTTAAATAATTAAATGAAGACGTACATAACAATATGTGAGACTTGTAAGCGCGAGACCTGGTCAGTAGGTGATATGAGCCTGACAGATGGAGAACGTTTAGCTTCGTTAGTTGAAAGCCTTAAAGATAGTTTCCCAGGAGTTATAACTAAAACCCACCCATGCTTAATGGGTTGTTCACATGGGTGTAATATTGCGATCCAAGCGGAAAATAAAATGTCTTATACGCTAGGTAATTTTGAACCCACTAAAGAATCAGCAAAAGCAATATTAGATTATGCTCAGCTTCATTCTGAAAATGAAAATGGTGTTGTTCCTTATCGTAATTGGCCAGAGAAAATAAAAGGTCATTTTATAACTCGCCACCCACCTTTATTAAAAAAATCATGAAAACCTTATTTAACCAGCACGGTGGGAAAATAGATTCAGCAGTGGCTAGTTATGGAGGCAAAAAGACTGAATGGCTTGACCTCTCAACCGGAATAAACCCTATTTCCTACCCTCTATCAAAATTTAAAAAAAATGTGTGGGAAGCTCTTCCGGACGACGAAACGTTTAGAAATGTTCTCTCTGCAGCAAAACTATTTTGGAATGTTCCTACATCTTCTTCTATTCTATGTTCTTCAGGAGCGTCTGCTTTAATAGCACTTATTCCATTTCTTTATGCTTATAGGACTGTCACTATAGAGGGTCCAACATACTCTGAGCATGAGGCCTCTTTTAGAAATGCTGGGTTTAGTCTGATACCAAAAGATGGGGATGTACAAATAGTTGTAAACCCCAACAACCCTGATGGTCGCCTACATCTAAAAAACAAAGTTATTAAAAACCATAGAAAGTTAACTATAATAGATGAGAGCTTCTGCGATCCCACTCAAGAAAACAGTCTAGCCATTCTCACAAAAAAACCTGGATTCATTGTTTTAAAGAGCTTCGGGAAATTCTGGGGGCTGGGTGGAGTTCGGTTAGGGTTTGCTGTGGGGACAAAAGAAACATTGGACCCTATAAAAAAAGCTTTGGGACCATGGCAAGTATCAGGGCCAGCCCTGGCGATTGGCACTCAAGCACTTAATGATTTAGATTGGGCTGCGGAAACTAGATTAAAGTTAATTGATTTATCTGCTCGGCTAGATAAACTTATGAAGAACCATCAACTAATTGGAGGTACTAATTTGTTCAGACTATATTCAGTTAGTGATGCCACTGCTTTCGCCCAATATCTAGCCTCTGCTAAAATACTGACTCGAACCTTTAATTATAATAGAAACTGGATTCGTTTCGGGTTGCCAAAAAGAGAATCTGACTGGAAACGAATCCAAAAGGTTTTGAATTGAGTGCCCTGTTAGTTCTGTCCATTGGTATGCTCTTAGATGCTATATTTGGTGAACCAAAAATTATTTGGAACCGAGCACCTCATCCTGTTGTCATAATTGGTAACATAATAAATTGGTGTGATACAAACTTTAACCAAGGTCAGAATAGGTTAAGAAACGGTGTTCTCACATTGGGTGGCTTAGTTGCGGTATCTATTTTATTGGGCTATGCAATAGCTTCAATCCCTCAACTTTGGATTTTAGAGGTGCTTTCAGTAGCAGTCTTATTGGCTTTTAGGAGTCTTATAGATCATGTGACAGCGGTTGCTGAAGCCCTTAGGTTAAGTCTCGCTGAGGGAAGAATAATGGTCGCAAAAATAGTAGGTCGTGATATTAGTAATTTAGATGAATCTGGAGTGGTTCGTAGCACAGTTGAAAGCGCAGCAGAAAATCTGTCAGATGGATTTATAGCTCCCTTATTTTGGTATATTTTATTGGGTTTACCAGGTCTTTTTGCATATAAAGTAATAAATACTGCAGACAGTATGATAGCCCACAAAAGTGATAGGTACGAAGAGTTTGGATGGGCAACTGCAAAATTAGATGATATTGTTAATTGGGTGCCAGCAAGATTGTCAGCAATGATCATTCTCCTTTCAAATTTAAAATTTGACAAGATACACATAGTATTGCGAGATGCAAAATTACACCGCTCTCCTAATGCAGGTTGGCCAGAAACTGCAATGGCAACATTGTTAAATATAGCATTAGCCGGCCCTAGAAGCTATAATGGAGTAGATGGTTCTGACCCATATATAAATCCTGAAGGTGATTATATACTTTCACCAAATCATATAGCGGACTGTACCAAATTTCTGTGGCAGATTTGGTTAATAATCTTTAGTTTGGTTTCTTTTGGATCTATTATGTACTGGTTAATGTAATGTTGAAAATAAAATCTGATGTTATTGGGTTATTTAATTTCTTAACAAACATCATTTTAATTTTCTTACTAGGAGCAATATTTTTATCTAGTAATGCACATGGAAAAGTACAATGTGGCGGTCCTTTCAAATCTTTCCTTTTAGATATAAAGGAAGCATCTGTTTCTATGGGATACAACGTAGAACTAGTAAACGATTTCTTTTCTTCCGCACAAATTGACCCTGCAGTCTTAAAAGCAGACCAATCTCAAAAAATATTTAGAAAAAGTTTCATTGACTTTTCAAATGCCGTAATATCGCCTCACAGGCTTCAAAATGCTGGCATAAATAAGCGGAGATATAAAGAAACCTTTAGTAAAATTAAGCGTCAATATGGGGTACCAAAAGAAATTTTATTAGCATTTTGGGCACTGGAGACTGATTTTGGGTTGTTTCAAGGAGAATACAATACTTTAAATGCTCTTTTAACTCTGAGCCATGACTGTAGACGCCCAGAACTCTTTCTCCCGCAGGTATTCGGTGCATTGGAATTATTCAAACAAAATAAGTTTCATCCTAGAAAAACTAAAGGTGCTTGGGCTGGTGAAATAGGCATGCTCCAAATGTTACCTCTAGATCTCCTTGAAAACGGTACTGATGGTGACGGCGATGGTGACGTAGATATAACTTCTTCACCAATTGATGCGCTATTTTCGATGGCTGAAAAATTAACCTCTATGGGCTGGAAGCGAAATCAACCTTGGTTACTGGAAGTAAGGGTTCCTGAAAGTATGGATTGGTCTCAAACAGGCCTAAGCCCAGCAATGCCCATAGAGCATTGGAAGAATCTTAATGTGCGGCCACGAGTTGGTTCCTTCCAAACTGGTGCGGATGTGTCATTAATTTTACCGATGGGAAGAAAAGGCCCAGCATTCCTCATCTATCCAAACTACAAAGTACTCTTAAATTGGAATAATAGTTTCGTCTACGTAACGACAGCTTCCTATTTTGCCACGCTACTCTCTAACGAGCCTAGATATCGCTTAGGATCCCCCGAGCCAATGTTAAGTTCTAGTGAAATGTTATTGCTTCAAAGTAAACTCCATCAAAAAGGCTATATTGTAGGAAAAATTGACGGTATTTTAGGAAAAAAAACTAGAGAAGCTGTGAAAATTAAACAAAAAGAACTTGGTATTCCAGCAGATGGATGGCCTACAAAATATTTGTTGCAAAATCTATAAAAATTTATCTTATTCTAAGCTACTAGCGCTTCAGCTCTTTTTAAATCAACAGAAACTAATTGGCTCACCCCTAACTCTCCCATAGTTACTCCAAACAAACGATCCATCCGGGACATAGTAACAGCATGATGGGTGATAATTAAGAAACGTGTATTAGTACGACGGTTCATTTCGTCTAGCAAATCACAAAACCGAGTTACATTTGCGTCATCAAGCGGCGCATCGACCTCATCTAGCACACATAACGGTGCTGGGTTAGCAAGAAAAACAGCAAATATTAGCGCCAAGGCAGTAAGTGTTTGCTCTCCACCTGATAGAAGTGATAGTGTAGAAAGCTTTTTTCCTGGAGGCTGACACATGATTTCAAGTCCTGCATCTAAGGGGTCATCACTCTCAACCATCACAAGTTTTCCATCACCACCATTAAATAAATGCTTAAAAAGGTTACTGAAATTCTCATTAACTTGTTCGAATGCAGTTAAAATTCGTTCTCTACCTTCTTTATTTAGAGACGCGATTCCCGACCTTAATTTTTTTATTGCCTCTGTAAGTTCATCTTTCTCACCTTTAATAAAGTCGTACTGTTCTTGAACTTCTTTTGCGTCTTCTTCTGCACGTAGATTTACCGCGCCTAAGTTATCTCGTTGCCGCTTAAGCCGGTCAACTTTCTCTTCTAACTTCCAAGATTCTGTTGTATTTTCAGAATCCAGTTGTAAATCTGACCTTAGTAATTCTGGACTCGTATCATATTCATCTTTAATTTTTTTCAAACAAACTACGACATTACTTAACGCAGATTCTAACAAGACTTCATTTCGTGCTCGATCCTCACGAGCTTCCGAAGCTACTCTTTCAGAAGTTCTCTCACTCTCTAATGCCTGACGCAGTAATCCTTCAGCAGTCTTAAGTTGCTCTGCTACATCATGAGCAAAAACTTCACTAGAATGTATTTTCTCTTGTAACTGATCTTGTTCAAGGACTAGTTCATTAGGCTTTTTTTCCGATACTTTTAATTTCTCTTCAAGTATAACTCGCCTAGACTTCAATTCCTTAATACGATCTTCAGCAAATTCACGACGAGAAACCCACACAAGAAAATGTTCGTCAATTTCTTTTAACCTTTGCACTCTAATCTCGTTTTCTGTTCTAATAGATTCCGCAACACCTCTTTTTGAAATCATTGTTGTTCTTGAAACGATAACTTCTTCCTTAAGCTTTTCTAGTTCATTTCGCGCAAACTTTAGATCCCCTAAATTGTTAATAGCCTTTTCTGCCTCTAATAATCTTTTTTGAATATTATCAGAGTCGTTCTTGTATCTAGCTACTGTTAACAATAAATTTTCAACCTTACCCTCAGCTATGCTTTTCTCACTCTCAGCACTACTCATTACACGATTTAATTCTGTCATAATTTTATCAGCATTTTGCCGAGTTAGTCGGGTCTCTTGATCAAAATTGGTGAGTTCTAAAAGTTCTGCTTGAAGGCTAGTATGGGCTTGCCTAGACCCTAAGGATTTTGAAATTGCTTGTTCTAATTCTTGTTTTAACTCTTCAAGCCTATTGAGCTGTTGCAATCGCAAAGCTGATGATGTCGACGCATCTACAGCCTCTACTTTAAAGCCATCCCAACGCCAGCATGCGCCTTCCTTGGAAACTAACCTTTGCCCAGGCATTAGCTGGCTTTGAAGCTTTGCACCAAGCTTATTACTTACAACACCTATTTGTGTTATTCTTCGAGACAAGAGCTCTGGGCCAGAGACAAAAGATGAGAGAGGCTCAACATCACCTGGAAGGTTCTGAGCTGGATAGTCAGGCTTCAAATTAATCCAACCCGTTCCGACATCTTTTTCAATTTCAGGATTTTTTAAATCATCCTGGAAAGCTGCCCCAAGAGCCAACTCATACCCAGGCTTCACCTTTATTCTATCGATAATTTGTTTAATTTCGGAGGTCTCTCTATCTAATAATCTAGAAACAGCTCCTGATTCTGCCCGCAATGCCGTTTCTATTCCCTCAGCCTCAGATGAAATAGCTCTAGCTTTGGCCTCCTTAGACTGAACATCATTTCGTGAAAGATTAATTTTTTCTAACTGACTATCTGCCAGTTCGAATTCGATTTTTGCATCACGAAACTTATCTTTAGCTTCAGTAGCTTTCAAACTTTCAGATGCCACAATAATTCTTGAGGCTTCCAACTCAATATTTGCCTTTTTTTCTTCTGAAATTATTCTTACTAATGTAGCCTTTAGTTCTTCATAAAGACCTTCTGCAGATTGATGCTGAGCCATCAATCTAGCATTGTCCTCTGTTTGATTTGAAAGCCGAAGCTCTAACCCCTGTAGATCCAAAGCGGATACCCTGGAATCCTCTATTGCTGCTTCCAACCTTGAAGAATAGTTCTCTCCCACCAGAGCCAACTCGGCCTTTTCTATTTCTAATCTCTTTAAAGTCTCAACAGCATCTTGATTCAAAGAGGTTTCTCTTATTATGTCAAATTCCAGCTGATCTATATCAGCCTGTAGTTTACTAATATCTTGTAGAATTTGCTTCTCACTATTAACCAAAAACTCTCTTTGAACTAACAAGTCTTGAAGTTTTTTAGCGAAGTTAGAGTTATCCTCACGAAGTTGCGGGAGTGTGTCTTCTAATACTTCTCTTTCATTAAGAAACTTTTTTGCCTCAGTTTCTACCTCTGACGCTCTTAATTGTGATTTTTCTTTTTCTAACTCAGCCGATACCCTTATACTCTCAGCCTCTTTCCATTTTATATATAATAATTGTCCTTCTAGTTTTCGTAACTCTTCTCCTATTTCACGGTACCTTACTGCCTGCTTCGCTTGTTTGGCTAAATGCCCAAGCTGAGACGCTAATTGTTCAATGGTGTCATCTAACCTAGAAAGATTCGTATCTGCCCCAGAAAGTTTAAGTTCAGCCTCATGACGGCGCTGATATAGCCCAGATATTCCCGCTGCCTCTTCCAAAATCCGTCTTCTGGACTTTGGCTTTGCATTGATTAATTCTGCTATCTGACCTTGCCTAACCAAGGCTGGTGAGTGAGCTCCTGTAGAGGCATCAGCAAAGAGCATCTGCACATCGCGAGCCCTCGCATCCTTACTGTTAACCTTATAAGCGGAGCCAGAGTCCCGTGCAATTCGCCGCACAACTTCAAATTCAGAAAATTGATCATACTCAGTTGGTGCCGATCTATCTGAATTATCAATTTTTAAAGCTACTTCAGCAAAGTTCTTTGCTGGGCGAGAGGCTGCACCCGAAAAAATCACATCGTCCATGCCAGAACCCCGCATTGCTTTAGGACGATTTTCTCCCATAACCCATCGGAGCGCTTCGAGTAGATTTGACTTTCCACAGCCGTTAGGTCCAACAACACCCGTAAGACCATCCGAGATTACTAAATCTGTGGAATCAACAAAGCTTTTAAACCCATTTAATCTTAGTTTAGAAAATCGCAAGTAACCCTTCTCTCTGCTTAGGCCCGGAATAAAGTGGAGAAAGTCCACTATTAAATAATAAACACTTCATGTTGTAAGAACAACTACTTTATATACACAATGTATGTATTTGCAATCAACACAGCTGAGTTCATTACAACTTTTTTTACTCAACTATAAAGATAATGCTTGACGATTCATTCTTGTAAAGCGCATGTTCTTTTCACAAGGTTCGATTTAATTTGCAAAAGCACTTTATGATGAAATGGGAATATGGTGAGAGTGACCCAAACCGGGATTCAAAGCCAAAGCCGCCCCCGCGACTGTAAGCGGTGAGCAACTATCTAAACGTCACTGAGATTAATTCTTGGGAAGACAGATACGTAGCCACGACCCGCAAGCCAGGAGACCAGCCTTGAAATGTTTAAACCCCAACCGTCGGGTGTGACGGAAATAGGAGAAAGAAATGCAAGGTCAAACAAAAGTATTAACATTACAAAATGAAATTACAAATTCTAGCAGCCAGTTTGCTTCAATATTTGGAGCTATCATAATTGGAGGGTTCCTTTTATTTGCTTCAGGATTTGCTCAAGCAACCATAGTCCATGACTCAGCTCATGATTTAAGACACTCTATGGCATTTCCCTGCCACTAGAAAATGTTCAAAAATATATTTGTGAGTGCCGTGTTTTGCGGCACTGTAGTAGGTGCATTAGCGACAGTGATGCAAATGCTATTAATAACTCCACTTTTATTAGAGGCTGAGCTTTTTGAGACTGGGCAAAGTATTCACTTCATCACTGATGGTTCTCCAGAGAGCCCTGTAAAGCACGTTGATATCTGGCAAGACCCGTACCGTCACCTGATGACTTTATGTTTTAATCTTGTAACATTTACCGGCTTTGGGTTTTTACTTTTAGCGGCTATCGCTTTTTTTGACAAACGTGGATTTACCATAAATAAAGCAGAGGGTATCGTTGCAGGAGTGTGTGGTTTTTTTATTTTCCAACTCGCTCCGGCAGTGGGTCTACCACCAGAGCTTCCTGGAACAATTAGTGTGACAGTGGGACTTAAGCAAACCTGGTGGATAGCTACTATTTTTTGTACGACAATAGGAATTTTATTACTTTTCCTTGCTAAGCACAAAATATTAACAGCTTTTGGTATTATATTTATCATAATTCCTCATTTGGTAGGGCACCCCAAACTGGAAACTTACTTTGGTGTCGCTCCTCCGGAACTAGCAGCAGAGTTTGCCTCGCGAGCTTTGGCAGTTAGCCTAGTCTCGTGGATAATTTTAGGAATTATTTCAAGTCAGTTTTGGAAATATTTAGAAAAGGATTAAGAAATTATGAAAATACCTACTACTGTCATAACCGGCTTTCTAGGTTCAGGTAAAACAACCCTTATTCGTGAATTATTGCAAAATACTGAAGGAAAAAAAATAGCATTAATAATTAATGAGTTTGGAGACCTTGGAGTCGATGGGGACATATTAAAAGGTTGTGGAGATGAAACATGCTCTGAAGATGATATCATGGAGCTCTCAAACGGTTGTATCTGTTGTACTGTTGCTGACGATTTTATACCCACCCTAACTAAGTTACTAGAACGAGATATAAAACCTGATCATATTGTAATTGAAACATCTGGCCTTGCACTACCCCAACCACTTATCAGAGCGTTCAATTGGCCAGAGATATCTACTCAGGTTACAGTTGACAGTGTAATAACAGTAGTTGATGGCGACGCAGCTCATAAAGGTCAGTTCTCCAATAGTTTAGAGGCTATAGAAAAGCAAAGAGAACAGGATGAAAATATTGATCATGATACCCCAATATCTGAATTATTTGAAGACCAGTTAGCATGTGCAGATTTAATCATTATAAATAAATCTGATCTAATATCGGTCTCTGAAATGAAAAATCTACAAACTGAATTGAGTTCGAATACTCGTGCAGGCGTCCAAATAATTCAATCTACCATGGGAAAAGTGCCATCAAAAATACTTTTGGGACGGAACGTAAGTGCAGAAAAAGATATTCAAAGCCGTCATGAAATTCATCATGACCACCACCACGACGAACATCATCACGATGAGCATCATCATGATGATTTCGAAAGTTTTATCGTGACTCTACCAGAGATAAAAAATCAAGAAGAGTTCATTAAAAGGATGGAAGATGTAATAGTAAACCACGGTATTCTTAGATTAAAAGGTTTTGCATCTATAGAAGGAAAACCATTGAGGATGACAGTCCAAGCCGTTGGCCCTCGAATAGAAACATATTTTGAGCAATCTAAAAGTGAGAATAATACTCGCGACACACAACTAGTAATTATCGGAAATAGCGGTCTTAATAAAGATATTATTTCAAGCACTCTAGTGGGATGAGACTCCAAACGCGTATAGCTAATCCGTCATCTAAAGAAGGTATTAAACTTTTAACAGACAGTTACGCATTGATGAGCACTCTTTTTCCTCCAGAAGATAATCATGCTCTATCTATAGAAGACTTCAAAGCGCCAAACATATATTTCATTATAGCATATAAAGACGATAAACCTTGTGGGTGTGGGGCACTTGCAACCAAATCAAATTATGGAGAATTAAAGTCCATTTTTGTTGATGAAAAATGTCGGAGAATTGGTATTGGGGAACTAATAATGATGGACTTAGAAGTTAAAGCAAAAAATCTTAAATTAAATGAATTATACTTAGAGACCGGCGCAAATCTACTTGCGGCGATCAAACTTTACAGAAAATTAGGTTTCATAGAGTGTGGCCCTTTTGGTGACTATAAGGAAAGTCCGCATAGCTTTTTTATGTTTAAGAAACTCGACTAATGCATTTACTAGCAGCAAAATCTGGAACAATTGATGATGGTCTAGAACCTTTTGACTTGTCTCAAACTCCAGCAGATCTATTGTTTATTTCCTCTGCAGACTCGGAACTAACGGCACTAAGTGAAGCCATTACAGAGACGAACCATAAAAGTACTGTTAGGCTTGCCAGTCTTAATCATCTGCAACACCCAATGTCTGTCGACTTACACTTGGATCAAACTGCCGCCAAGTCAAAATTAGTAATTATCAGAGTATTGGGCGGTTTGGGTTATTGGCAATATGGAGTCGAGCAATACTCATCAATCTTAAGAGAAAAGAAAATCCCAATCGCATTGTTACCAGGTGACGATAAGCCCGACCCTGAGCTCCGAAATCTTTCAACAGTTAAGGATGAAGATTACGATCAGCTCTGGGGGTATTTAGTAGAGGGAGGATTAGAGAATGCAGGGAATTTTCTAAAATATACAAACTCAATGCTAAAGGGGGATATAAACCCGCCAAGCCCCAAGCCAGTACTAAAAGCAGGCGTGTATTGGCCTGGAGAGGGGTTAACTTCCCCTGAGGAGATTTATAAAAACTGGAACTTAGAACAGCCAGTAGTGCCAATTATATTCTACCGCGCACTTATCCAAGGCGTCGGGTTAAATCCCGTAAATAGATTGGTAAAAGCCTTAATAAAAGATAGTTTAAATCCTCTACCGATATTTGTAGCCTCTTTAAAAGATCCTCTATGCCAAGCTACAATTGAAACAATTTTTAAAAAAAGCCCTCCAACAGTTATTCTAAATAGTACAGCTTTTTCAGTTAACTCTCTTAACTCCGAGCAAAAAACACCTGACAATCCCTTAACGTCAGTGGCAGCAAATAAGGCGCCAGTATTCCAAATGATTTTTTCATCGTCAACTGAGGACGTATGGGAGGCTGAACTTAACGGCTTATCTGGGAGGGATATTGCTATGAATGTTGCTCTCCCTGAAGTTGATGGAAGGATCTTATCTAGAGCTGTGAGCTTTAAGGGAGAGTCATTTTATGATGATGTCACAGAATGCTCCATCACAACATACAGAGCCCGAGGAGATCGAATTACATTTGTAAGCAACTTAGCTAAGAATTGGTGTAATCTGAGACAAGTTGAAAATAAGTACTCCCGTCCAGCTTTCATAATGGCAAACTATCCAAATCGAGATGGAAGATTAGCCAACGGGGTAGGGTTAGATACACCTGAATCAATAATAACAGTCTCAAAAGAATTAAATAAAAACGGATACAGCTTGAATGGCTTTCCAGAGTCTTCGGCAGAATTAATGAAAATATTAACATCAGGTCCAACAAATTGGTTACCAGATCGAGCTAAGAAATCTGGGGGAGAGTTTTATCCTTTGGAAAACTACCTCGAAGAATACAAAAAACTTCCATATGAATTTAGATCCAAGGTTGAAGCCCGTTGGGGTCTTCCAGACGATGATCCCTTCATTAAGTCTTTTTCGTCCCATGCACAAAAAAAGAAACTTAAAGGTTTTGCTCTATCCATTCATCGATTCCATAATGTAATAGTTGGACTTCAACCTGCGCGCGGATATAATATTGATGCGAAAGAGACTTATCACAGCCCTGATTTAATGCCTCCTCATAACTACATAGCCTTTTATTTTTGGATAAGGTTTGAATTTAAAGCCCACGCAATAATTCACATGGGAAAGCATGGAAACTTAGAGTGGCTTCCTGGAAAGTCATTAGCTTTAAGTAATTCTTGTACTCCAGAGGCCATTTTTGGCCCAACTCCACATATTTATCCATTTATAGTCAATGACCCTGGTGAGGGTACCCAAGCAAAAAGGCGCTCTCAGGCAGTAATAATTGATCACTTAACACCACCTATGGCTAGAGCAGAAACATATGGACCCTTAAGAGAGCTTGAAGGTTTGATAGATGAATACTACGAAGCACATTCAATAGATCAGAGACGCGTAAAAATCCTTCAAAAAGAAATATTAAGCCTAACTGGCGCTTCAGGTCTCACTGATGATATCGGCCTTTCTGGAAAAGGCGACGAGAGTGATTTAGCAAAACTAGATGCTTATTTATGTGATCTCAAAGAAGCTCAAATAAGAGATGGATTACATATTTTTGGTCTCTCTCCAACTGGAGACCTAGCCAGGGATCTCGTAATATCTTTAACAAGGCTGCCAAGGAATGACGGACGTAAAGGGAACTCCTCTTTGACCCAGGCTATAGCAAATGATTTCCATTTAGATCTAAATACGCTGGATTCTAATATGTCTCAAACATGGGAGGGCCCATTTCCAAATGGATTAAAAGATATTTCAGAAGATAAGTGGAGATCTTTTGGCGATACTATTGAACGTATCGAAATCTTCTCCCAAAAATTACTTGATGGCGAGAAGCAGTCCCCTGGATACCAAACTAATCATGTTTTAGATAAGATAAGAACTGAAATTCATCCTACGGTTTCAAACTGTGGGTCATCAGAGGTTTCTGGAATACTAGATGCATTAAATGGTAAATTTGTCCAACCAGGCCCATCTGGGGCACCCACCAGAGGAAGGTTAGATGTATTGCCAACTGGAAGAAATTTTTATTCTGTTGATAGTCGCTCAATACCAACGATTACGGCGTGGAATATTGGATGGAAATCAGCAAATTTATTACTAGAAAAACATTTACAAGATCATGGTGATTGGTTGAGGACAATACTTCTCTCAGCTTGGGGCACCTCAAATATGCGAACAGGAGGTGATGATATAGCCCAATGCTTAGCTCTGATGGGAGTAAAACCGAAATGGGACGATATAAGCAAACGAGTGCTTGGTTTTGAAATTCTACCCTTGAGTGTTTTAGGGAGACCGCGCGTTGATGTAACCTTACGTATTTCAGGTTTTTTCCGAGATGCCTTCCCCCAGTTAATCTCCCTTGTAGACAGTGCCGCTACATCAATAATGAATTTGAATGAACCGCCTGACCAAAACATAGCTGCCGCCAGGTTTAAATCTGGTGAAGATAGCAACAGAGTTTATGGAGCCAAACCAGGAGCGTATGGTGCTGGTCTTCAGGCATTGATTGATGAGAGAATATGGAACTCTAAAAGTGATTTAGCAGAGTCTTATATAGAATGGGGTAGCTATGCATATGGAAAAGATGCAAGTGGTACAAAAAAAATAGAAGGTTTTAAAACTCGTTTAAAACAAACGGAAGCAATCGTACAAAATCAAGATAATCGTGAACATGATATTTTAGATAGTGATGATTATTATCAGTTTGAGGGGGGCGCTGCCGCAGCAGTTTCAACCTTACAAGGTGTTAATCGACCAATCTATCATAACGATCATTCCAGACCTGAGAGACCAATAATTAGAACGCTGGAAGAAGAGATATCTAGAGTAGTAAGGTCACGAGTAGTAAACCCTAAATGGATAAATGGCGTCAAAAGGCACGGTTATAAAGGCGCATTTGAAATGGCCGCCACATTGGACTATTTATTTGCTTTTTCTGCCACAACCGGAGCTGTTAAGAGCCATCACTTCGATCTCACCTACGAAGCATACCTTGAAGACACTGAAACCTTCAATTTTATAAAAGATAATAACGAGTCAGCTCTTTTTGAAATGGCTGAAAAATTTAAAGAGGCATTGGACAGAGGTCTCTGGAGACCTAAGTCTAATTCTGCAAGAACCAGGCTTGAAGCAATAAGTAAGAAATTAATTTAAGAAGGCATATACTTTTTTTCATTATAATTTTTTTTGAAATAGCAAAACCCATTAAACAGCTTATCACTTGTTGTTAGACACAATAGAAAATAGGATCTATAATTAGTAAACACAAAGCCGAATATCTCAAAATATTTAATTAAAGCTCAGTTGTAAGAGTTAGGATAATTGATAATGACCAAAACCGCACCTCAAGATACTGACAGACATAATCAAAAAATGCAGAAAAAAAAGGTTGCCAGAGATAAAATAATGGCGACTAAAACTGAAAAAAAAGGCTTGATTATTATAAATACTGGGAAAGGAAAGGGAAAGAGCTCTGCCGCTTTTGGTATGATCTTTCGTTGTATAGCACACGGAATGCAATGTGCTGTAGTCCAATTTATAAAAGGCGGAATGAGTACAGGGGAACGTGATCTAATCTTAAAGAATTTTACTAATATATGCTCTTTTAATACAATGGGAGAGGGGTTCACATGGGAAACTCAAGACAAAGCGCGCGATATGGAAATGGCTGGTGCGGCTTGGGAGAAAGCTAAAGACCTAATTCGTGATCCAAAAAATACTATGGTTTTACTAGACGAAATTAATATTGCTTTGAGGTACGATTATATCGACGTGAAAGACATTACCAAATTCCTGTTAAATGAAAAACCTGAAATGACCCATGTCGTGATGACAGGTAGAAATGCCAAAGAAGAGTTAATTGAGATTGCAGATCTAGTTACTGAAATGGAGTTGGTAAAACACCCCTTTAGGGGAGGAATAAAAGCTCAAATTGGTGTTGAGTACTAATATTATTTACTATTATTATATCTAACTTCGGACACAGTTTGGCTCGTTGAAAGAACCTCATCATCAATCTGAAGCTCGATAACAGATAATAAACCCGAAGCCACAGCCTCATTGTAAGCCGCCACAAAATCTTCTGTTTTTTGCACTTTTATACCAAAACCACCATAAGCTTTCGCAAGAGCAGCAAAATCTGGATTATGAAGTTCTGTACCAGAAACTCTACCCGGGTAATTTTTTTCCTGATGCATACGAATCGTCGCATATTTACCATTGTTAACAACGATTACTATTATAGCTAACTTATTTTGCGCGGCAGTAGACATCTCATTAAGCGTCATCTGAAAGCAACCATCCCCTGCCAAACATATAACTGTCTTGTCTGGAAACCTTAATTTTGCTGCTATAGAGGCCGGGAATCCATAACCCATACTTCCTGACGTTGGACCTATGGCCGTTGGATATTCTTTAAATGCAAAGTATCTATGTAAAAATGCTGCATAATTTCCAGCACCATTTGTGACAATTGAGTCCTCTGGTAAGTTGTTCGATAGCCACTTTATAATTTTTTCTAGTTTTACTGGTCCAGGTGTCTCTTTTGGAGTGATCCAATTTAAATAATTTTGTCTACCCTCACTAGTCTGAGAGCTCCACTCTGGATTAACTAATTTGGATAGACCAACAAGCTGGTCTAATATGTTCTCTGTTGAACTCAACACTGCTAACCTCGGTTGGTATACATGGCAAAACTCGTTAGGGTCTGTGTGAATATGAATTATTTCTTGTTCAGTCTTTTTAGGGTCAATTAATTCGTATGCACCAGTTGCAATTTCACCTAACCTTGTTCCAATAGCTATTATGAGATCTGATCCTTTAACAGTTTCTGCTAAAGCCGGATTCATCCCAGTACCTAAATCTCCAATATAACAATCATGACGATTATCAATTAAGTGTTGTCGTCTAAAAGTTGTTGCAACTGGTAAATTGAAATTTTTAACAAAAACACCAAGGTTTTTTACTACTCCTTTTCCCCAACCTGTGCCCCCAACAATTACTAATGGGCGCTTTGCTTTAATTATCGCATTTTCTATTTTTTTTATTTCACTATCCGAAGTAAATTGTTGGCCTAAAACTACTCTTGGACGGTCTGGCACTTCACAAATTCCTGAAAGAATATCCTCTGGTAAAGAAATAATTACTGGCCCTGGACGACCTGCCTGCGAGACTTGAAAGGCTCGAGCAACATATTCTGGCAGCCTTTTTAAGTCTTTTACCTCTGCCACCCACTTAGCTATTGGAGAGAAGAACCTCTCATAATCTATTTCCTGAAAAGCTTCTCTATCTCTATGCTCTAAAGGGACCTGTCCAACAAAAACGATTAATGGTGTGCTGTCCTGCATAGCGACATGGATACCAGACGACGCATTTGTAGCACCAGGGCCACGGGTTACAAACACTACTCCAGGGCTATGAGTAATTTTTGCGTCTGCTTCAGCCATCATGGCAGCTCCACCCTCGTGTCGACAGACAATATTCTCGATGCCACTATTATAAAGCCCATCAAGAGCAGCTAAAAAGCTTTCACCAGGAACCGAAAACACTCTTTCGACCCCATTAACCTTAAGTTGATCTACGAGGATATGCCCACCATGTCTTAACGCCATTTTTTAACTCCAGTTTAATCATACCTTAAAAGTTCTTGGAATATTGTCTATATCATAAAGAATATAATCAGCCATTATCTCTGCTATTTTAGGGGCAAGGCTAAATCCGATCTTAAAACCACCGTTAGCGATATATGCCTCCTTATGAAGGGGGTGTTTACCTAAAATTGGCAATCTCTTTCGAGCTGAAGGCCTGACGCCAGCCCATCGAGAGATTATTCTAGCTGACTTAAGTATAGGGACATTAATAATCGCTTTTTGATATAGGTCGTCTAACAAAAAATCATTAGTATTCGCATCAACAAAAAATTTTTCATTTGTAGACCCTATCGCTACAGTTCCATCCTGGTGGGGGACAACATGAATCCCGTTTACAGATAATTGTGGCAAATCAGAAGCGTCATATCCTACTATTAAAGCTTGCCCTTTCACACCACTACCCATGGGCTGACTCAATCCCCTGGAAATTTTTTTTAAATCTTCATAGCCTGTGGCGTACAATACCTTTCCTTGTTCAGCGGCGTCCCCAATTATTATTTCACTACCCGACTTAATTATAGCTTCAGCTAGTGCAAATAACGTTGCACTCGGAGTTATACTCGCACTTAGGTTATCATATATATATAATCCTGTTTTTGATAATGGCTTCCACTCTCCAAACTTACAACCATCTACTATACTCCAAACTGCATTTCCTTCCCACCGAGTTTTTGCACCTTCAACTCTTTCGTTTGCCAAAGCCATTTGTCGTTGATCTTGTATCGATTGAAGCCGTCCCAGGCTTAGAAAACCAGTTGATCTGCCAGATTTATACTCAACGTTAGTCCAGTATTTTTTCGACATCATTAAACTCTCGAATTGAAATTGTTTTTTTGTATTCCAATTATCAGGTGTATGAGGAGATAATGCTCCCACTAAGCTCCCACTTGAACCAAAGCCAATACCTGATTTTTCAATTATTCGAACCTTTACACCCCTAGTTACGCATGACCAACCTATACTAAGACCGAAAATACCAGCACCGTAGATTGTAACATCAGCCATGGACAAGTTTATTCCCTTTCATCATTATTAATTTAAAAACTATTTTAAGGCTTAAGAAAATGATCGGCACTCAACCTCCTATTAGTTGGATAGATAATAGAATTCCCGTTTCTTGTAAATTTAACGATTCCTATTATTCAATTTATGGCGGCTTAGAGGAAACAAATTTTGTTTTTCTTTCTGGAAACAACTTACCAGGGAGGTTTAACGATGGGTTTCATATTGCTGAACTAGGTTTTGGAACAGGGCTAAATATGTTGGTGTCAATCGAAGCATTTTATAAAGCTAATATAAAAGGCACTTTATATTACACTTCATTTGAAAAATACCCTCTAGAGAAAAGTCAGGCTGAAAGGGCTCTTAAAAGTTTTCCAACACTAAATAAAAACTTTTTATTAGATCAGTGGAGCCAGAAAACTTTTAGCGTTGTCTCCGATCGTATTATTGGAACTGTAATTATTGGAGATGCTAGAAAAACAGTGGAACAGTGGAGCGGAAAAGCAGACGCTTGGTTTTTGGATGGGTTTTCACCATCAAAAAATCCTGAGTTATGGGAACCTAATTTACTAAAAAATGTGGCAATTAAAACAAAGAAAAATGGGACTTTCGCAACCTATACCGCAGCTGGAGCTGTCAGACGTAATTTATCTAACTCAGGCTTTCTAGTAGAAAAAGTGACAGGTTTCGGCCGGAAACGGCATATGTGTAAAGGAACTCTAATATAATGCAAAAAAACTGGCAGCTTGGAATTATTTTTATGATTTTGGCGTCATCTAGTTTTGCAATCCAAGACGGTATTTCTCGGTATTTAGCCAACGAATATAACGTGATGATGGTAGTTATGATTAGATATTGGTTTTTTGCTGCCTTTGTTATTGTGTTGGCAACCAGAAAGCCAGGTGGATTAAAAACTGTTGCAAAAACAAGGCAACCCATTCTTCAAATTGCTAGAGGGATGCTTCTTGCATTAGAGGTTTGCGTAATAGTCCTAGCTTTTACGCTTTTAGGTCTAGTGGAAAGCCACGCCATTTTTGCGTGCTATCCTTTATTAGTTACGGCATTGTCTGTCCCAATACTTGGAGAAAAAGTAGGGTGGCGCCGATGGTTAGCAATTACTGTCGGATTTATTGGTGTACTAATAATCCTCCAACCTGGAGTTAACGTATTTTCACCTTTTGCATTTTTAGCGTTAGCCTCAGCGCTAATGTTTGCTCTTTACAGCCTCTTAACGCGGCTTGCTTCTAAAAGAGATACTACTGAGACCAGCTTCTTTTGGACTGGCGTCTCTGGTGCTGTAACTATGACTGTTTTAGGTGTTTGGTACTGGGAGCCTATAGAAACTGTCGATTACTTTTGGATGCTGTTCTTATGCAGCACAGCAATACTTGGGCACTATTTCTTGATACGTTGTTATGAGGCTTCAGAAGTAAGTGTGGTACAACCGTTCGCATATCTTCAACTCATATTCGTAACTATAATTGGGGTTCTGGTATTCAATGAAACCCTGGAACTAAATATCATATTAGGCGTAATCATAGTTGTTACGGCAGGACTATTTACCTTCTATAGATCTAATAAAGTTACTTCTTTATAGTATCGTATAAGTCTTTCCAAACTAATTTACCGTTTAGGCGCGCCTCGTATGGTAGAAGACTTTCAGCTACTCTCATTACATAGTTTCTAGTTTCTCTGTACGGGATGTCCTCAATCCAGTCTATTATATCTATATTTTTGTTACGAGGGTCACCAAACATAGCTATCCATTTGTCTAGCCTAGTAGGACCAGCGTTATAAGCTGCTGAAACTAATATAATATTCCCATCAAAGCGATCAGATAGCTCATCAAGGTAGGCAATCCCTAACTTTACGTTGTAGGTAGGATCAGAGAGAAGTCGGTCCTTTGAATAAACAATGCCAGTTTTATCAGCCATTTCCTTAGCAGTTTTTGGCATAAGCTGCATTAAACCGCGAGCCCCGACAGGACTAATAACCTCAGGATCAAATTCACTTTCTCTACGAATCACTGATAGTGGTAGAATTTTTTTTAAACTATCACTAAATTTTATATCAGTAGGGAGCTCTATGGGAAAATAAGTTCTAAATATTTGAAAGCCTTCTCTGGCGGCTTGCTTGGTTATCATCAAGGATACGTGCGTTTCACCTAGTTCATTTGCAAAATTAGCTAACTCACTAAATTCGCTTTTAGTACTTTTTTCAGAAAGATGAACAAGTAGTCTTTCGGTTAAATATCTACTACCAGCACCACTTGCTTGGATAGCAGCTTTTAATACAGAAGAATTAGCGAACCTACCATTTTGCCAATTCGCAAATGGTTCCTTACCAGTCATATCTATTAGATCAGGGTTTTGCAAAAAACCGACGGATAATTGCCCATAGAAACTGGACAGATATTTCGATGAGTCTTTAAAGTGTATTTGCGAATTTTCGTAATCACCTAACTCTTTATAAGTTAAGCCAAGCCAGTAACCCGCTCTACCTAAGGAGACTGGAGTGAATACATTAGAGGAGAACCTCTTAAAGTGTATTAAGGCCTTACTAGGTTGAGTTAGTTTTTTTAAAGCTACAAACCCTGCAAGCCACTCTAAGTCTGCATAATCGTGACCCTTTGTAAGGTGATGGCTAGTAGCTAAATTGTAGCCTTTATCAAACCTTCCAGACCTTATCATTTCTCGGGCTAATACTCTTCGCCAATCAGCCCAAGCCTTTGGGTTTCCTAATCCTTTCTCTGATTTTGACCGATCAATTAAAATTTCAATGGCACCATCCCAGTAACCATTCCGGAGCCTCCACAAAAAACGTTCATAAGCAAGGCCAGGATCATCTTTAAGTATATTAGGAACTAAATTAATTAAAGCATTAACCTTCGATTTATTTTCCCTTAGAGCAATTCTAGCTCGGGCAAGAACCCTCATATCATGATTAACCAATGGTAACATTCGAGATGCTGACTCTGTAAATCCCTGCCACAGCATTGAATCAAGCCTAACTGAATTAAGCCCTTCAATAGTTAAACTATTCCTCGAAATGTAGGCTTTGTGTTCATCTTCAGTCAAATCAAAGCTTTTCCAAGTCCGCCGAATCTCTTTTGCAGCCTCAAAACCTCTTTCACTATTAATTAATGCTTCCGCATACCTTAATGACCCTGTACCAGTTTGCGGTTTTTGTTGTGCAAAGTAGTTAATTACTTTTTGTGGGATCTCCCCCCTAAGAATGCTTTTCTCACATCTTTTTCTAAGAAGCTTTAGGCCTGGCCAATCTGAATTTAATTGTAGAAATTTTATACACTCTTCAAAAGAACCCTGCTCCCCTCGCAACCAAAGCCAATCAGCCAAGTCTCGAGCCTCTGGCCTTTTTAAATTTACTCTTACATTGTTAACTTTCGTCCAATTTCCTTGGTCTGCATTTAAAATCACTACTCTCAGCTTTTTAAATTCTTCAGTAGCATTTGCTGCCGTACATAATCCAATAAATGCTATTAGAGTAGCAATTAAAAGTTTACTGGGTAAAGCCATCATAAAACTAGATTTTCTCCTACATCATCTATCCTAGCCTGATTATTAAAGTAGGCAATAGTGAACCTAGCATTTAATATTGCTTGCGACTATGTTTTACTACGTTTATTCATCTAACTAACACTTATTAAAGGAGATCTATAAATGTTCCGCGGATCATTACCTGCATTGGTAACACCAATGAAAAATAGTGAAGTTGATTTTGACGAGATTCAGGCTCTAGTCGAGTGGCATATCGACCAGGGTTCAAATGGGTTAGTTCCTGTGGGAACTACTGGAGAAAGTCCAACATTAAGTCATCAAGAACACGACGCGGTGGTAGATTGCGTAGTTAATGCTGCTAAAGGGAGAATACCAATTATTGCTGGAGCAGGATCGAACAATACTGCCGAAACTGTCAGGTTGGTAAAGCATGCAAAAAAATCTGGGGCATCGGCTGCACTTGTTGTTACGCCTTATTATAATAAACCCACACAGGAGGGGATGATTTTACATTTTTCTGAAGCTGAAAAATGCGGTTTACCCATAATTATATATAATATTCCGCCACGCTCAGTAGTTGACATGTCTCCTGAAACTATGGGGAAATTGGCACGTTTACCCAATATAGTCGGAGTAAAAGATGCCACAGGTGATGTGGCACGCGTATCACTTCAACGTATTTCATGCGGAAACGAATTTGTTCAACTTTCTGGAGAAGATGCGTCTGCAATTGGCTTTAACGCCCAGGGCGGTGTTGGTTGTATATCAGTAACAGGTAACGTCGCACCCAAACTTTGCGCAGAAATGCAAAATGCTACCTTAAATGGCGATTATAAAAAGGCGTTGGAGTATCAAGATCTACTTATGCCGTTGCACAAAGCAATATTCACCGAACCGGGCGTCTGTGGGGCAAAATACGGACTATCTGTATTAGGGAAATGTTCGGCGGAAGTGAGATCACCTCTTTCAGGTCTAACATCAAATACAAAAAAGTTAATTGAAAGTGCCATGAGCCATGCAGGCTTATAACACCAATTAAAGTTAATTTCTTAATTTCCTGAATGTCTAAACCAAGAATAAAGTGACGGCAGATAAATCATGTCTAAAAAGGTAGAAAATCCTAACTATAAAATAATAGCAGAAAATCGACGCGCTCGGTATGATTATTCTATCGAAGATGATCTAGAGTGTGGAATTTCTCTGGAAGGTTCTGAGGTAAAAAGCCTTCGTACAGGTAAAACCCAAATCATCGAAAGCTATGCTACAGTAGACCAATCCGAATTATGGTTAGTAAATTGCTACATCCCCCCTTACAACCACGCCAATTCTTTTGCACATGAAGAAAGACGTAGAAGAAAGCTTCTAGTCTCAAGGAGGGAATTATCAAAACTGTGGTCAGCAACTCAAAGAGACGGTATGACATTAGTACCACTAGTTTTATATTTTAACCATAAAGGGCGTGCAAAGTTAAAAATTGGAATAGCAAAAGGTAAAAAACAAGCTGACAAAAGAGCTACAGAGGCAAAACGGGACTGGCAAAGACAAAAATCTCGACTTTTAAAAGAACATACTTAAATTACGAAACGATAATTAATACGGAGGAAATATGGATGATAATTCAAACACTTTAGTCTCAACTGGATGGCTGTCTTATAATTTAAAGAATCCAAATATTCGAATTATTGATGCTTCCTGGTATTTACCAAGTATGAATAGAGATGGGAAAGCCGAGTACAAGGCTTCTCATATACCTGGAGCACGCTTTTTTGATATAGATGAAATATGTGATCTTAGGGTCAAACTACCTCATATGGCCCCAACCCCAGAAAAATTTGTATCTCGAATGCGTGGAATGGGTATTGGCGACGGTCACCAGATTATTATTTATGACGGTGCAGGTTTATTTTCAGCTGCTCGAGTTTGGTGGTTATTTAAACTAATGGGGAAAAAAGATGTTTCAGTTCTTGATGGGGGATTTCCAAAATGGCTTAAAGAAGGGCATCCACAAGACAATCAACCAGTCACCTTGCGAGACAAGCATTTCACAGCAAGCTTTACAGGAGCTTTAGTTAAAAATGTGACTCAAGTTTCTGCTGCCTCAAAATTAGGAGATCATACAATCATAGATGCTCGAGACGCTGACCGTTTTAAAGGGAAAGCAGCAGAACCTCGAGCCGGACTTAGAGCGGGACACATCCCTGGATCAACTAACCTCCACTATAAAGAGCTTTTAAATGATGACGGAACCATGAAGAATAAAGATAGTCTACAAAGTCTATTCAAAAAGGCTCGCATCAATCAGGAAAAACCGATAATCACAACGTGTGGATCTGGAGTTACAGCAGCAATTATTTCGTTAGCTTTAGAAATAGTTGGGTACAAAAATCACTCTGTATATGATGGTTCCTGGACTGAGTGGGGCCAATTTGATCAGTTACCTGTTGAGGTTGGGTGAATTAATGTTTGAAAAACTTTTTTCTGCACCGCCAGATGAAATATTAGAGCTTATGCAAGCATTTAGAAATGATCCACGCCCAAATAAAATTGACCTAGGGGTTGGGGTATACAAAGATCATAATGGCTACACTCCAATCATGAAAGCTATAAAAGTAGCTGAGAAAAAATTATGGGCATCAGAGACTACCAAAAGTTATGTTGGGCTCACTGGAGATATTGAATTTCACCAAGTAATGATTGACCTTATTCTAGGGAATACCATTATACCCCAACGTATTGCCGCTGCGGCAACTCCGGGTGGGACTGGAGCTTTAAGACAAGGCCTTGAATTAATTAAAATAGCAAACCCAAGGGCAACCATTTGGCTAAGTGACCCCACTTGGCCAAATCATCCCTCAATTGCAGAACACCTAGAATTAAAAGTCGCTAAATATCGCTATTTTAATAAACTATCCCAATCAGTTTCTTTTGATGAAATGTTAATAGACCTTTCAAATGCTAAGGAAGGGGACGTAGTATTATTACACGGTTGCTGTCACAACCCGACGGGAGCCAACCTAAATCACAGTCAATGGGTGGCCTTGGCGGAACTACTTTGTGAAAAGCGTCTAGTACCTTTAATTGATATTGCATATCAAGGGTTTGGAGATGGTTTAGAAGAAGATACAAAGGGCTTGCGACACCTTTCTGAAAATCTACCTGAAGTTATAATTGCTTCCAGTTGTTCAAAAAACTTCGGAATTTATAGAGAACGTACAGGTATTATTCTCCTTATTTCAGACAAAAAGTGTCAGAAAAAAATTAACCAAGACATGTTAGCCTTTTTAAACCGAAATAGTTTTTCATTCCCTCCAGATCATGGATCACGGTTAGTAACTATCGTCCTACAAGATAACACGCTCCGAAAAAACTGGGAGGAAGAATTAAGAAAAATACGAAGTGGGATGATAGAAAATAGAAATGCTTTGGCCAGAGAGTTAAGAAGTCGTACGGGCTCTGATCACTTTGGTTTCTTGTCTGAGCATAGAGGCATGTTTTCCCTATTAGGGTTCTCCGAGGACAAAGTTTCTGAATTACGATTTAAACACGGAATATATATGGTTTCAGATAGTAGAGTTAACATTGCGGCACTTAGTAAGACGACGATTCCGATACTTGCTGAGGCAATTATTTCTGTTGGACTCTGATTTAATAAACTTCAATTAAAAAAATAATAGATATTGCAGATTTAAGTCAAAGCTTTTAAAATTTATCCTTTAGACAAACAATAACTATTCAAGTCTCCGCAACCTTGTAAAAACGGAATATTACATGAAAAAAATAATACCAGGAATTCTGGCTATGACCTTAATTGTTTTAGCCTCAAATATTTTAGTACAATATATATTATTTGATGGTTGGCTTACATGGGGAGCCCTCACCTATCCACTGGCATTTTTGACTACTGATGTCATGAATAAGATTTATGGACCATCTGCTGCTAGGAAAGTAATTTTAGCAGGGTTTATCACTGGTATAGTGTGCTCCCTAATTGGTACTCAAATAATAAACGACTTTGGCCCATTGGTCACTTTAAGAATAGCAATTGCATCTGGGTTAGGCTTCCTAACAGCTCAAATCATAGATTTAGCTATTTTTGAAAAATTTAGGAGCTCAGCTTGGTGGAAAGCACCTTTAATTTCGTCAGTTATAGGATCTTTCGTAGATACAGCAATTTTCTTTACTATCGCTTTTTCATTAACCCTATCTTGGATTGAACCATCAAACGATGTTTCCTGGGCTAACGAACTAAGAGCGTTATTTGGTTTTGGACCCCTATTACCATATTGGGTTGGTTTAGGGTTGGCTGATTACGGAGTTAAATTGGGGCTAGCACTTTTAGCTCTGATTCCATTTAATCTTTTAGTAAAACGGGTCAATTTAGTAAAAAAAGAGTTTAATACCAGAAACTAATATGCAAAGATGCTGTATCTTAAAAAATTATAGAAAGGAGGTGCCTATGTCTAGAATTCAATGGAACAGCAAGGTTATAACAACTTCGGAGGTAGAGTTGTAAGGGCAGCCCCTTAAATTCGACTGAGGTTTTTGGTTTTTCCAATTTGCCTTGCTCCATAAAATTCGGAAGGGTTGTCAAAAAATTAGGCAACCCTTTCTTTTATAACGTACATTCTTCTTATGATCAAAGTAACCGAATCAATTTCAATTGCTGAGTGGGAGTTAACCGAAACCTTTTCTACTTCTCAGGGCCCAGGTGGCCAAAATGTAAATAAAGTTTCAACAGCTGTAGAGTTACGGTTTTTTGCAGAAAAATCTCCGCACTTATCTGAGTCAGTAAAAACGCGCCTTAAAAAAATCTCTGGAAGTAACTGGACTTCTGATGGCATTTTAATAATAAATGTTCAGAAAACTAGATCTCAATATAGAAATAGAATATTGGCCAAAAATAAACTTAAGGAACTTATTTTAGAGGCAAGTCAAGTTGCAAAAAAACGTCTACCTACAAGGCCATCTTATGGAGTCAAAGAGAAAAGAATTATCAAAAAAAAGGGTCGCGGTCTAATTAAAACACTTCGCAAAAGGGTTAATTATGATGAATGAAATTTTATTAAGAAGAAATAAGCTTTTAGGAGAAAATTTTCCTACATTTTACGAAAAGCCAGTTCATATAGTTAAAGGTGAGGGAGTTTGGCTTTACGGGGCTGATGGAAAAAAATACCTTGATTGCTACAACAATGTTCCTCATGTGGGTCACTGTCACCCTAAGGTGGTTGAGGCAATAGCGAAACAAGCGAAAACTTTAAATACTCATACTAGGTACCTACATGAAGGAATTTTGGATTATGGCGAATCTCTTTGCTCCAAATTTTCAAAAGAACTAGATCAATTAGTAATGGTTTGTACCGGCTCAGAAGCAAACGATATTGCACTTAGAATGGCCCAAGCAGTGACTGGGAAGTCAGGCTTTATAGCCACCGATAACACATATCATGGTAACACGGGGTTAGTTTCACAACTTTCGGCGCGTAGACCGCCAATTGGAGGTTATAAAGATAATATAAGACTTGTCCCATCTCCAGAAAGTATAAACCCACTAGGTGGTACATATGAGAGTCAAATAGATCTCTTCGCAAAAAATATTTCAATTGCAATCGATGAATTGGAAAAAGATGGTTTTGGTTTTGCAGGGTTTATGTTTTGTCCAATTTTTGCAAATGAAGGCTTTCCAACTGTAAAGCCAGGATTTTTAGATAAGACTATAGAAGTGATTAGGAAAGCGGGAGGACTATTACTTTGTGATGAAGTTCAACCAGGTTTTGGTAGAATTGGCACACACTGGTGGGGTCATGAGTGGTTGGGTTTTGAACCTGATGTCGTTACACTAGGGAAACCAATGGCAAATGGACATCCAGTTGGAGCCGTTGTTACCTGTAAAGATGTTATGGATAGTTTTAGGTCAGCATTTGGTTACTTCAATACCTTTGGTGGCAATCCAGTAAGTTGTGCCGCAGCCTCTGCAACTTTACAAGTTATCGAGGAAGAAAACTTAATAGAAAATGCTAAAATTGTTGGGGAATATTCCCTTAAAAAGTTAAATAATATCTCTAACCACCTGATAGGAGACGTGAGAGGGAATGGTCTGTTTTTTGGAGTAGAGTTTGTCGATTCAACAGGCAAACCAGCTACAAAATTCACTGCAAGAGTTGTCGAGGAAATGCAACAACATGGAATTTTGCTTAACAGTATAGGTAGGTATCGTAATACACTAAAAATGCGTCCACCAATGCCATTCTCGAAAGAGAACTCTGATCTAGCAATAGATACCCTCGAATTTGTTTTAGAAAAGCTTACTTAATGGATAATACAGAGTTAATTAGTTCTGTAATTAATGTTTCTGATGCATGGGGAGGATTAAAAGCTAAACCTAAGTTAGTAAAAAATAGAGAAAATATTGTTCTTGATGTAACACTAAACTCCGGTCAAAGAGCTGCTTTTAGGTTTCATCGGCCAGGCTATCAATCCTCACAAGCCATAATTTCAGAACTCATGTGGATGGAGGCTTTAACAAAGCAAAACTTTCCATGTCCGAGCCCAATCAGAGCGCTAAATAAAGATTTAATCGTTGAAACAAAAGGCCTAAGAACAGCTTCCATAATTAAATGGGTTAAAGCGACTGAATTGAAAGAAAAAATTGTCACGGCTGATGAGAAAGAGCTCATTTCCATATTTAAAAATTTAGGAAAAATAACAGCAGAACTCCATAATATTACAGACGGAATTAATACCAATTCGTTCGTTCGGCACAAATGGGATGAGGAAGAGTTTTTTAGTGATAACCCTGCTTGGGGAAGGTATTGGGAAAATCCGTCATTAAGTAAGCAAGAATCCGAATTTATTTATAAAATAAAAAATAAGTTAAGAAAGACACTAGGAAAGATTCATAATGGAGATAAGGGGCTTATCCACGCAGATCTACTTGAAGAAAATATTTTAGTAGATACTCAAAAAATGTGGATAATTGATTTTGATGATTGTGGGTTTGGTTTTCGTGAATATGACTTAGCCACTATACTAATACAACATTTTAATAAGAGATATTTTAATCAAGCAAAGTCAGCACTAATAGAAGCTTACAATAAAGCTCGAAATAAATTTCAAACTGATACAAACACTATTAATTTTTTTATTATGGTAAGAAGTTTGGTCTCATGTGGGTGGGGGATCTCCAGAGCACCATTAGGGTCTTCTGTTCATCGCGAACAGGCGGACCGTGCCTTATCTTGTTTAGAGCTATTCAATAGTTACGGATCTTAAACTATTAATTTACGCTCTTTTTGAATGCCTGTATCAAAAATACGTTGGTAACGTTTGACCTCACTCTCAGGCCCCATGACCTTTAAAGGGTTGTCGCTTAACTTAACTGTTGGTGTACCGTTTGCACTAACTGCTTTACAAACAAGCGAAAACGGTACCAAATTATCATTATTAATTAAACCTCGGAAATCATTTGTCAGCAAAGTACCCCAGCCAAAAGACACCTTAGCCCTATGTGAAAATAAACTATGTAGTTTAGATATTGTATCAACATCTAGGCCATCTGAAAAAATAATTAATTTATCTTTTGGATTTTCTCCACATTTTTTCCACCACTGAATTACTATCTCTGCGGACTCTACCGGATCACCAGAGTCAATTCTGATCCCAGTCCAACTAGCCAACCAAGGTGGTGCGTTATCCAGAAAGTTTTTAGTTCCATACGTATCTGGTAAAATTATTCGAAGATTTCCATCATGTTCCTCCTGCCAATCTTCCAACATATTATACGGAGCTATTTTTAGCTCTGCGTCATCAGACGCTAATGCAGAGTAAACCATAGGCATTTCATGCGCATTAGTCCCTATTGCTTCTACCTCACGTTTCATCGCAATCAAGCAATTGGAAGTACCAACAAAATTTTTACCTAAGCCGGCATGCATAGCTTGGACACACCAATCTTGCCATAAGAAACTATGTCTTCTCCTAGTTCCAAAATCTGCAATTCGGAGGCCTTCTAATTTCTGTAAGGAATTTATTTTCTCCCAAAGCTTTGTCATTGCTCTAGCATATAGAACCTGTAACTGGAAACGGTCTAAGGTCTTTAATACAGATCGGGATCTCATCTCCATTAGAACGCTCAACACAGGAACTTCCCAAAGCATTACCTCATGCCATTTACCTTCAAATGTAAGTTCATATTGTCCGTTAGTTTTTTCTAAATGATATGGCGGTAATGAGAAATTTTCAAACCATTCCATAAATTCAGAACTAAACATCTGCCTTTTTCCATAAAAAGTATTACCCCGAAGGAATGTGCTCTCTCCCCTTGAAAGTTTAATCGATCGAATATGATCAAGCTGTTCCCTCAACTCTCCCTCGTCAACAATTTCTGCTAACCTGATATGAGTAGATCTGTTCATTAATGAAAATGTGACTTGAGTCTCTGGTTTGTTACGGAAAACCGATTGACACATTAAAAGTTTATAAAAATCTGTATCAATTAGTGACCGCACAATTGGATCGATTTTCCATTTATGATTATAAACCCTAGTCGCTATATCAACCATCTATTTTAACTCCAGATTTCTTCATATCTCTTAGGGCAGACTCTAATGATCCGTCGAGGTTAATACCACGACAAAGTGACTTAAGTACATTAACATCGAAATTTAAGCGAGCGGCATCCATTGCTGAAAAGCTAACACAAAAATCTAAAGCTAGGCCTACAATAGTGATCTTGTGTATACCTTTATCTTTTAAAAAACCTAGTAACCCTGTAGGTGTTTTCCTGTCATTTTCAAAAAAAGCAGAATAGCTGTCCATACTTTTTCTAAAACCCTTTCGCAATATTAAATGGCTATCTTTCACATTAACAGAACTATGAAAGTCGGCACCTCGACTGCCCTGGACACAATGATCAGGCCATAAAACCTGTGGTCCGTAAGGCATATCAATCACCGTGTATGGGGTTTTTTCAGAGTATTGGGATGCAAAGCAACTATGGTTTTTGGGGTGCCAGTCCTGCGTCAAAACAACAGTCTGGAATGTTCTCATTATACTATTAACTCGATCTAAAATATCTTCTGCTCCGGGCACAGCTAAAGCTCCGCCTTTGCAAAAATCATTTTGTAGATCTATAGCTATTAAAGCTTCTTGTTTAGAACGCACAAAATTTCTCCAACACTCTCATCCATTGCTAAAACCTTGTTGTATTACCGTCAATACTTTCTCTTGCCATAGACCACTATTACACTCTATTTTATGATCTATGTTTACAGTAATCACATTATATCATTTCACGAAATTTAGTAATCCAGATAGCTTACGTCCTAGCTTATTAGAAATATGTAAATCTAATAATGTTAGAGGAACTATTCTAATAGCTACCGAAGGTATTAATGGTACAATTGCTGGATCAGATACATCAATATCAAAAGTTATCACCCATATTAAAAATATACCAAACTGCAATAACATTAAGTTAAAAAAAAGTTTTGCCACTTCCATGCCATTCGCTAGGTTAAAGGTCCGTTTAAAACGTGAGATTGTTACCATGGGGCAACCGGAAGTGAACCCTATATCTGGTGTTGGACACTACGTAGACCCAAGTCACTGGGACACATTCACAAATGATCCAGATGTAGTACTAATTGACACCCGGAACGACTACGAAATTAGTATTGGAACTTTCAAAGGGTCCATTAATCCTGGGACAAAAAGCTTCCGAGAGTTCCCAAAATGGTGGGAAAGTAACAAAGAGCGTTTTGCTGATAAGAAGGTTGCTATGTTTTGCACTGGAGGGATAAGGTGTGAAAAATCAACCAATTATCTTTTGAACCAAGGTGTTAAAGACGTCTTCCATTTGGACGGTGGTATTTTAAAATATTTGGAAGAAACAACCTCAAAAAATAGCTCCTGGGAGGGTGAATGTTTCGTATTTGATGGACGTGTTTCTGTTGGATTTGGTCTGAAAGAAGGAAACCATAGTCTTTGTTTCGCTTGCCGTAGGCCCTTGCAGCCAGAAGATATAAAAAAATCTGGCTATGAAGCTGGGGTGAGTTGTCATCAATGTTTAAATGAATGTTCTGATAATGACCGTACGCGTTTTAGAGAAAGGCAAAAGCAAATTTTATTGGCAAGAAAACTCGGCAAGCCCCATATTGGTCCTTTCGATTAAATTAAATATCGTCTTTGAGACACTAATTTTATAAAACTTCTACATTACCACATACACTAATCGGTTGACCTGATATTTTTGCGCCAAGAGGACTACAAAGAAAGATAGCCTGGTTAGCTACATCTTGAGCTGTAACTGTTGTTCTAAGAGATACCTTACTAATCATCTCTGTCTTCATGTCTTCGAATGATAAGTTCATTTCCTTAGACCTTGCTTCGATAACTTTGTCTATCCTAGGACCTTCTACGATCCCCGGCAAAATTGCGTTAGCTCTAATACCATCAGGACCCAACTCAACTGCTAAACTTTTCATAAGACCTATTATTGCCCATTTTGTTGCTGAATAAGGTGTCCTAAAAGCATATCCAAACCTTCCTGCTACTGACGATATACAAATTATTGATGCGTTATTTGACGCCTTCAGCATAGGAACAGCTCTTCGAGCGCAATAAAACTGTCCGTTCAAATTAATTTCAATTGTTCTGTTCCAATCTTCTATATCCATTTCATGAACAGGGGAAGTCGGCCCAGCAATGCCAGCATTATTAACTAAAACATCTAATCCCGACAGGTTTTTTTGTACTTCATCAAAAAGAGTATCAACCTCAGCAGGGTTAGACACATCACATTTTGTAACACCCCATGAGGGGTGATCAGAAGAGCATTTTTCCAACGCAATATCAGAATTATCACATATATGGATTTTTGCTCCAGCTTGTTCAAAAGTCTCTGCTATAGTTCTACCTATACCACTTGCACCCGCTGTAACTAAAACTTTAGTGCCTCTATCTAGTCCTATCCCATCGATCATATTGTTTTTCCTATTATTAAAAAGAGACGTTGTCCCCACCCTTTAAACTTAAAATCTCACGTGCTTCCTCAGGTGAAGCAATTTCAAGAGATAAACCTTCTAGTATTTGTCTTATTTTTGTGACCTGCTCTGCATTAGAAGTCGCTAGTTTCCCTGGACTAATCCATAATGAATCCTCCAAGCCAACGCGAACATTTGCTCCTTGCGCAGCACCAATCGATGCAAGGGACATCTGATTTTTACCAGCTCCAAGTATTGACCAGCAATAGTCTTCTCCAAACAAACGATCTGCAGTGCGCTTCATATGCATCAAGTCTTCTGGGTGCCCTCCAATTCCACCAAGAAGACCAAAGACAGACTGGATAAATAAGGGGGTCTTTGCAAGTCCTCGGTCAACAAAGTGAGCCAAGTTATACAAGTGTGATATATCATAACATTCAAACTCAAAACGTGTACCATTCTCATTACCAATATTTAGTATTGTTTCTATGTCCTTAAAAGTATTCTTAAAAACACCATCTCTAGAGTTCTCTAAATGTGCTTTTTCCCAGTCATGCTTAAATTCAGAAAATCGATTTAACATAGGATAAAGACCAAAATTCATTGACCCCATATTCAAAGAAGCCACCTCTGGTTTGAAAATAGTTGCTGGCAACATACGTTCCTCAATTGTCATATGCGGGGAGCCACCTGTTGTTATATTAACGACTGCGTTAGTTGACTGCTTTATTCTAGGTAAAAATTGTTCATACACGCTAGGATCTTGTGATGGCTTTCCAGTCTCTGGATCTCTTGCATGTAAATGCAAAATGGCTGCACCTGCCTCTGCAGCCGCAATCGCGGCTTCTGAGATCTCTCCCGGTGTTACAGGCAAATGTGCTGACATACTAGGGGTGTGGATAGATCCTGTCACCGCACATGTAATAATAACTTTTGAGCTCTTTTTAACCATCAGCCTCTCCTCTTTTAAAATACTTTACTTCGGGGTTTGGAAGCAAAAGAAAATTAACACTTTATTTTATTTATTCAAATTATGCTTTTATTTATACAAAAATTACAAGAAACTTAATATAGATTGTGCAGTATATTTTGTATGTTAATTTGTTTCATTTAGTCTAGAGACACTATATTAATCGTTAATAGTTACAACATTATATATTTTGAAAATGGCTAGTAAGTCTTAACTAACAGTAGTCAGGAGATCCCCCGTGTCACCTACAAGCGAAATCTTAAAGGCAAAACTTCTTCATAAGGAAGGTCAATTAAACCAAGCCCTAAGACTTTATTCAGAAATTTTAAATAAATGGCCAAACAATATTAAAGCCAAACATGGTATTCTACAGGTTTACGAAGGAGGTCTACCCAGTAACAATTATTCCACCCAAACAAAAATACAAATTCAGATCCTGTCTAGTCTCCTAAAAAAAGAGAAACTTACAGACGCTTTACTATATGGAACGATCGTTACAGAACAGAGTAAGAATGAACCAAGTCTTTATAATCTGATGGGTATCATTAATGGTAAGCTAGGAAATTCTGAAAAGGCAATTTCTTATTTTAAAAGGCTCATTAAAATTCAACCTACACAACATCAGGCGTACAATAATATTGGGATTATACTAAAGAATGTTAAACGCTTTAATGAAGCTATAGATTACTTTTCCAAAGCCATTAAAATAATGCCCACTTATTCAAGCCCATATTACAATCTTGGTTCAATTTACGAAAAGCTTAACCAAATAGGAAACCTAGAAGACCTGACGAAGCGAGCAAGTAGTAAGTTACAGGAAAAAGATCCAATAATATTGTTATTTCAAGCTCAATTGGAAAGCACTAAAGGTAATACAGAAAAATCTTTAGAGATATTATTAGACATAGAGCCTAGTAAACTACCGTCCCAATTTCGTACAGATTTTTACTCATTACGCGGAAAGGCGTATGATAAATTAGGAGAATTTTCACAAGCATTTAAAAGCTTTGAGACTCAAAATAAACTCAGTGAAGAGCTAAATCAGGATAAACTTCCAGAATCAGAAAGTTTTCTGACAGAGACTTACCAACTCAAAAACTCCTGGCAATCGATCAAGAGTTATAAATCAAAAAAATTTGATTTTATTGAAAAGGATAATCTAGTATTTCTGTTAGGATTTCCAAGAACTGGCACTACCCTACTAGATACTATTCTGATGGGGCATCCAGATATTATAGTGCTTGAAGAAGCCCCAATGGCAGAAATAATGATAGAAGACTTTAATGGCATAGGTACCCCTGAAGATTGCTATAACCTTACTAAAACTGACTTAGTTGAATTTAGAAAACTATATAAAATTGAGTTAGAAAAGCAATTAGGATATAGTAGCAAGGGTAAACTAATTGTTGACAAACATCCTCTTAATACTCGGTATATTCCCCTCCTCCACCATGCCTTCCCTGATGCAAAATTCATTGTCGCCCTTAGGCACCCTTGTGACTGTATATTAAGTTGTTTTATGCAAAATTTTGAATTTAACAAAGGAACAGGAAATTTGATAAGTCTGACAAAATCCACCGAACTCTACGATGCCACAATGGGGTTATGGGTAGCCCTGGAGAGTAAGTTAAAACTGAATGCACAAACTGTACGTTATGAAGATTTAATTGAGGACGTCGATGCCATTTGTAGGCCTTTAATAAGTTTTCTTGGACTGAAGTGGGTCGATGGCATTCTGGATCATACAAAAACAGCAAAAGAACGGACACAAATCTCTACTGCAAGTTATAATCAAGTAACACAAACTATCTATAAAACTGCCAAAGGAAGATGGTCCAACTATGAAGATCAGCTATCTGAAATCCTCCCAAAATTAGACCCTTATATTAAAAAATTTGGTTATTGATGTAGGTAAAAAAAAATAAACGTCTAAAAGTGTTGAAAAATAAAAAATAGCTACCATTTAGCAAGAGTATTCTATTCATGAGGGGTCTAAAAATGTCGGCAAAAAATCATAAGTTTGAAGCAGATACAGGTAAAATATTAGATATTGTAATAAACTCTCTTTATTCTCAAAAAGAGATATTTATTAGAGAATTAATATCAAACGCTTCTGACGCATTAGATAAACGTCGCTATTTATCCTCAACTGATGCCAAAATGAGCTCTTCAGATGCTAGTAAAATTATAATCAGCTCCAACAAGAAAGATAAAACATTAACCATCTCCGATAATGGGGTCGGGTTAAATGAGGAAGAGATGATAGAAGCTCTAGGAACAATTGCTAGGTCTGGAACAAAAGACTTTATCGAAAAGTTAAACTCTTCAAAAGATAAAGAAGGAAGTAAAATAGCTTTAATAGGTAAGTTTGGTGTAGGCTTTTACTCGGCTTTCATGGTGTCAGAAAATGTTACTGTTACTTCTCGAAAAGCCGGAACGGATGATGCCTTTGAATGGAAAAGTGACGGACACACAGGGTATGATATCTCTAGCTCAAAAAAGGATATCGCAGGAACGTCAATTACTTTGAACCTAAAAAAAGAAGACAAAGAGTTCCTTGACGAAGTACGAATAAGTCATCTTGTAAAAAAATATTCTGATCACATTTCATACCCAATTGAGTGGATTGAATCAGACACCACGTCTAAAGTCTTAAATAGTGCGACCGCAATTTGGACAAGAAGTCCAAAGGAAATAAAAGAAGAGGATTACAAATCTTTCTACAACCAACTTGGTGGATCATTTGACGAACCTTTCATGACATTACATAATAAAACAGAGGGTGTAATCGATTTCACTCAACTTTTATTCATACCTTCCTCACCACCCCTTGATCTATTTGATCCAGAACGAAAATCTAAATTAAAGCTTTATATAAATAGAGTTTTTATAACTGATGACTGTGATGACTTAGTACCAAAATGGTTACGCTTTATCAAAGGTATTGTAGATACGCCTGATGTAGATCTAAACGTAAGTCGGGAAATGTTACAAAAAAACCCAGCTGTTGCAAAAATTCGAAAGTCAATAATTAGAAAAGTACTTTCAGAACTCAAAAAGAAACTTGAAAAGAACAAGGAAGAGTTTGACAAATTTTGGTTAAACTTTGGCCGAGTAATTAAGGAAGGGATGTATGAGGACTCTGAAAACAGAGGAAAGATTATTGAAATTTGTCGTTTCCATTCTTCCAGAGAAAATTCACACATAAGTCTTCAGAACTACATAGATGGTATGCTAGATGGGCAGGATCAAATTTATTATTTATCAGCAGAAACATTAGCTAAAGCTGAAACAAGCCCTCACCTTGAAGGATTTAAATCAAAGGGGTTAGACGTACTTTTACTTACGGATCCAATAGACGAGTTTTGGATACCTATTATGTCTGAATATAATGGTAAGAAATTTACATCTATTTCAAGAGGTGGTGCAGATTTAGACAAGTTTGGGTCAATAGACAAAAAAGAAAAAAAGGAAGTCGATGCTGGTAAATTTGAAAAATTAATCGAAAAAATTAGTAATCATCTTGAAGGAAAAATTGCCAAGGTTCGTTTATCAAAAACACTGACCTCAAGCCCGTCCTGCTTAGTAGCTGATGAGGATGGAATGGACATCCAAATGGAAAAAATGATGATGTCTCATAATCCTGAATTTAAAGGGTCACCCAGAGTGCTTGAAATTAACCCAGATCATAGGCTTATAAAGTCTCTTAATAGTATGATAAAAAAAGGTGATAGTAGTATTACAGAGGACGTTTCTATATTACTTTTTGATCAGGCACAGATCCTAGAAGGAAAAACACCAGAAGAGCTCATTACTTTCTCCCAAAGGTTAACTAGAGTGATGCAGAGCTGTTTAACGAGTAAAACTTAAAAAGACTTCAACCTACTCTACTTTCTATGAGTAGGAGTTCTTAGGTGATCTGTCGACTGATAAGGAGGGTTTGTTTTTCTTTATCAAGCCTTCTATGGCATCAGAGAGATGGTCTTCTGAAATATTTTTATCTCCCTTAGCGCTTCTAATTCGGTGTGCTTCAATTAATACATCAGCGTGACTGAATCCATTTGGAGGATAAAAACGATAACATGCCAACTCAACAAGTAAGCCAAGAGGGTCTCGAAAGTATACAGAGTGCATAAAACCTCTATCTTTCCGACCAGAGTGATTAATACCTCGTTCATCAAGCCTCTTTTCGACCTGCTCAAACGTAGCTTGACTAACAGAAAAAGCTAAATGATGAACTGAGCCTTGATGTGTTGATGTATACGTGGGATCAGGTTTCCTATTCTCATTTGTGAAAACGGTAATTAACCTCCCATCACCTGGGTCAAAATAAATATGGTCTTCACCGGGGTTATCTAAGTTGGGTTGGTCAAAAATAAAAGGCATACCCAAAAGGCCTTCCCAAAAGTTTATTGATGTCTCCCTATCTGCCCCCACGATGGTAATGTGATGTAAGCCTTGGGTTTGAATCTTTCTCAAGTCATTCTCCATAACTAAGGTAAATAAAGAAAGTTATTCTCTAAGAGTATCGCTCTGGACCGACCCACTGCTCCGTAGAATAACGATCACCGTGTGCCCACCCAACTGGTAAGAGTTTATCAATTTCTCTAAGATCATCTTCTGTTAGTTTTAGGTATATACCTTGTACTAACTCCTCCAATCTCTTAGGGCTTCTTGTTCCAGGTATAGGTAAAATGTGTGATCCTCGGCTTAAGAGCCAAGCGATAGATAAAGAAGCAGCACTATAACCTCGTTCTCTAGCAAATAATCTAAAACCTTTTGTTACTTCCACATTTCTTTCCAAATTTGGTGACATAAATCGTGGGTTATTCTTCAAAAATGGCATTTTTTCCGCTCTTGCACGATTATGTGGATTATCCGTTAATATACTCCTACCAACCGGGCTAAAAGCTACCATAGTAGTACCAAGGCTTAAACATTTTTGAAGTAATCCAAGCTCTGGGTATCTAGTAGCTAAAGAATACTCAGATTGTACAGCAGCAACAGGGTGTACCTTACTTGCCCGTTCAAGAGATGTTGGAGCAATCTCAGAAAAACCAAATTGCTTAATCTTTCCTTTTTTAATTAATTTAGCTAAAGATTCTGTTACCTCTTCAATTTCAGTATCTTTGTCTTTCCGGTGAACATAAAACAAATCAACTTGCTCTAAACCAAGACGCTTTAATGACATATCAAGCTCTAATTCTAAGTGTCCTAGGGAGTTATCATAATATCTTGTTCCATCTTTTGACCGAGTAATTCCTGCTTTGGTCGCAATCTTAAATAAATCTTGCTTCTTTGAACCAAATTTTTTTAAAAAACTGCCAATTCTATTCTCTGAAAGTCCAGAGCCATAGGCATTTGATGTATCAAGGTTGTCTATCCCAAGCTCTAAAGCTTTTTCTAAGACCTTATGGGCTTGTTGCTCATCCACTGGGCCATAAAAATCTACAAAAGACATGGCTCCAAACCCCATGACCGAAACCTTTTCCCCACTCTGGCCCAAAGGCATATACTTCATCAATGTGCTCCCATCTTTTTTGATAATTTTTCACTACGCAATTTTACATCTTCTGCAACTACCGTATCCACGTCCATCGATGAAAAAGGATTTAAAGCCATGGTAACACACATTGCTCCAATTGGGTATCGGTTAGTATCAAAGATTGGGGAAGCTATACCGATTACTCCCGGTGTCATCTCTTGTTCCGCAATACAGACCCTATTTTTTTTAACTTTAAGAAAAGATTCTAATACACCATTAAAGCTTTTACCCAAACCAATTTTTTTAAACTCTTCTAAATGTAAGTCAATATGATTTTCTAAATCAGTCTTAGGAAGATTAGCTACTATCGTCCTGGCAATTGCTCCCCTTACGAGTGCCATGGGTCTTCCCCTTGTATAACTTGTAAAATAGTTTTTTGTACTTGATTCTGTATCGACGCATAGCATCTTATCACCATACCACCTAGCTAGCAAAGCCGTAGAAGGATATGTCATTGCTAGTTGAGAAATATGAACCTTACCATGTGTTAATAATGGGTCTGATTTTCTTATCAAAAAGTCCATCTCAACAACGCGTGGGCCCAATGTCAAAAGAGAGTGAGATATTGACACTAATAATCCAGCGTCTTTGAGTGATCTCAAGTACCGATACATAGTTGGTCTGCTATAGCCAAGAACTTCCATAAGTTGTTCAGCAGTCCATTCTAACCGGCCATCTGTAAATAAATTAAGGACAGATAAAATTCTGTCTGCGCTATTAGTACCTTTCAAAGAAAAACCTCCTATATTTTAAATATATTTATAATATATTTAATATGAACACAACATCATCTAAGATCTAAATAACATCAATCCTGAATTTTTTTCTCGGGTGAGAAAAGCTAACAATAAATCTGGCAATAAAGCAATAGAGTTATAGTCCTAGATTTTTATCTAGACTTTGAGCTTTGTAATACTCCATTGACGATTTTAATACTTAAGAGCAGACTTTATGAATGCGATTCTTAGATCAAATCAATAAGGTACCAACTCCCTTTAATAAGGAAGCAGGGGAGGCAATAGCTTTACTTTTTTCTTCTCAACCTAATAAAGTAAACCAATTAATAAGAGGTGTGGGTGGATGTAGTCCATATTTGAAAGGTCTACTTGAAATAGAGTATGACTGGGTATTAAGTGCGTTAGATTCTCAAGAAAATATACTGAATGCTGAGTTTTCTCGTTTAAAAAAAACTCCGAGCTCCGAAATAAAAACTGCGTTGAGAGTAACCAAAAGAAGAGTAGCGCTTTGGTCTGCACTTTGTGATTTCTCCGGTATTTGGGAACTAAATGATGTTACTAATATGCTCACCCAATTTGCAGACTTAGCATGTCAATTAGCCTTAAAAGTTGCATTAGAAACAGAACTAAGTAGAGGGAATATACCAGGTTTAGAAATTGATCATTCACCAGAAAAAACTGGAATGTTTGTTCTCGCCATGGGTAAAATGGGGGCACATGAACTGAACTATTCATCTGATATTGATTTAATTTGTTTTTTTGATGAAACACAGTTCCTGGAAGAAAAATATTTTGACGCGCGGAAAGGCTTCATTAGAGCTACACGTCTCATGAGTAGTATACTTAGCGATTTAACTGAAGACGGATATGTATTTCGAACTGATCTTCGCTTAAGGCCGGATCCCTCTGTCAATCCTGTTTGCATAGCAACCGAAACAGCAGAGCGCTATTATGAAAGTTTAGGGAGGACTTGGGAGAGAGCCGCCTACATAAAAGCTAGAGTGGTCGCTGGTGATACGAAAGCTGGCATTAATTTCTTACACTCTTTAACACCATTTGTTTGGCGAAAGTATCTAGATTTCGCAGCTATTGAAGATGCACATGATATCAGACTCCGCATAAGGGAGCATAAAGGGTTAGGGGGGGCATTAAAACTTTTAGGACATAATATAAAACTTGGATCTGGCGGTATTCGTGAGATAGAATTCTTTACACAAACTCGTCAACTGATTGCTGGAGGTCGAGACATAGATTTGCGAGTCCGCGGGACTATTGATGGTTTGAAAAATCTGTCCAAAAAAGGCTGGATAAATAAAACTGTGTCAGAAAAACTGATTTCTCACTACACTTTATATCGAAATATAGAACATAGATTGCAAATGGTACATGATGCTCAAACACATGATTTACCTAAGTCTATCGAGGGTATGGAACGCCTCTCCTGTATGATGGGGACCACCCCTGATTTACTCGCAAAGGATCTTTTATTTAGCTTGAAAGAAGTAAACCAGCTTACTGAAGGTTTCTTTAAGCCAACTAAACTAGATCTAACATTCTCACTTTCTGAAATGGAAACAAAAGTTGTTGATCGATGGCGATCTTATCCGTCACTCAGGTCTCCAAGAGCTGAACATATATTTAATAGATTACGTCCTAAAATATTAGAAAAAATCAGATCAACAGATAAATCTAATAATGCACTAATTGCCTTTGATAAATTCTTGGTCGGATTACCAACTGGCGTACAACTATTTTCTCTCTTTGAGGCGAACCCTCAATTAATTGACCTATTAGTGGATATAGTTGGAACTGCTCCAGCGCTAGCAAATCACCTGGCAAAAAGCCCAGTAGTATTTGACGCTGTGATTGGAGGAGATTTCTGGACCCCATGGCCAAAATTAACTACCTTAGAACGTCAACTTAGTAATCTAATTAAGTTAGAAACTGATTATGAGCAGAAGCTAGAGGTGTCACGGAAGTGGAAGAAAGAGTGGCATTTTAGAATTGGAGTTCACTTACTAAGAGGTATTACAAACGTTAATCAGGCAGGTACTCAATATGCCGAACTAGCTGAAACAGTTTTAAAGGTAATATTCCCAGTAGTAATCTCTGAATTCTCGAAAAAATATGGTAAACCACCAGGGAGAGGAGCCAGTATTTTTAGTATGGGCTCATTAGGGGCAACACACTTAAATTCCACCTCTGACTTAGATTTAATAGTGATTTATGATGCTGAGGGTATTGAATTTTCCGATTGCCCAACTCCATTAAACTCACGTCTATACTATACACGTCTCACTCAGGCACTGGTTACAGCAATGACAGTAGAAATGTCTCAAGGTAAACTTTATGAAGTCGATATGCGATTACGACCCTCGGGACGGAAGGGACCCGTAGCAACTTCATGGACTTCCTTTAAAGACTATCAAACAAACGAAGCATGGGCATGGGAGCACCTAGCACTTACTCGCGGCAGAGTAATTTGTGGAAATTCAGAGCTATCAATTAATATCGAAGATTTTAGGCTGCAATTAATAAAAAATGTACGCCCCGAGGTAGCTGTTAGATCGTTGAAGGAAATGAGAGAAAAAATTCAAAAAATAGATTTAAATAATAATAAGTGGGAGTTCAAACAAGGTATAGGTAGAATGCAAGACATTGAGCTATTCTCCCAATTAAGTACCGTTATAAATGGACAGGTCACACGTGATGTTTCCTCTGGCCTGATAGCTGGTTCCGAATCCGGGTTGTTAACTAACACACAACTTGACCAAATTCTAAAAACTTATAAATTTTTAAAAGAAATGAATATGGCAACTAGATTAATTAATGATCCAAGCCAGGAGTTTGAAAAAATAAGTACAAGTGGTCACTCTTTTATACTTAAGCTAACTAAAATAAATACAATAAAAGCCTTGAGTAAAAATTTTGAATTTCAAACGAAGAGAGTAGCAAAAATTATTAATACTGTATTATTAAGTTTTGTTTAATATTTATCAAATCATTAATAGAGTTTATTGATTATTTATCTACCCCACCCCATATATCCTCTGCTGTACTTACAACTAGATCTAACTTACGACGCTGATCATCAAAAGTTAAAGAATTTCCTTCCTCTGTAGATGCAAAACCACACTGAGGGGCAATTCCCAATTGCTCAAGATCTACATACTTACTAGCCTCATCAAATTGCCTTTTTAACCAATCTTTACCTTCTAAAGTACCAGTTTTAGTTGTTATGAACCCTGGCATAATTCTCTGATGACCCTTTGCTAAAAATTTTAACGGCTCCAGACCACCAGCTCGATCAGTATCATACTCCATAAAAAACACATCAACCCCTGTCTTATTAAAAACTGTATCAGCAACAGAATCGTATGCCCCTTCAGCGGCATGCGTAGATCTAAAGTTTCCTCTGCACATGTGCATTGCTATCGTCATATCATCAGGCCGATCTTTAATTGCCTCATTCATCATCCAGGCATATCGACTGATTAGATAGTCTGGGTCTTGTTTTTTCAAAATTGCTGAAGCTCTATGTTTTGGATCGCACAAATATGCAAAAAATATATCGTCCATTTGTAGGTAGCGACACCCTGCTTCATAAAAAGCAGTCACAGCTTTTTTATATGTTTGCGCTATATCAGCCGTGAGAAGCTCTATGTCTGTATATTCTGTTGGTTGAATATCTTCCAAGGCCGTACGAAAATGGCAACAAGAAGGTCCAGGAATAGAAATCTTTGGCGTCACTTTTGTATTATCTTTGACAAATCTAAAATGATCTAAATGTGGATGATTTTCTGGAAAGTCAATTTTATCTGTAATCGTCGGAAAGATTGGCCTCAGTTTGACCCCTGCAAATTGAACTCCTGAATCTGGCTCTCTCTCTTCCATTTCTAACCCACTAAGCTCACCCATAAAATCATAATGCCAAAATGATCTTCGTTGCTCACCATCAGTTACAGCCATTAAACCAGCAGCTTCTTGCATTAAAATTAATTCTTCGATCGCTTGGTCTTCAACACCTTTGAGGTCTGTTGCATTGATTGAAGAAGTTTCATTGTAAGCTTTTCTTGCATTTTTTATAGAATCCGGGCGTAAAAGACTACCGACATGATCTGCACGATATATTGGTTTTTCCATTTTTTTTCCATCTGAACTTTTGTAATTTAGGGGTTGCATTATAATCAGAGCTTATTAAAAGCATAATTAATTTGACCTTACAATTACTAAGTCAAAACCACCCGTAAGTTTATTAGATCAGTATCGAAAAATTTTGGAGATACGAATGACCCCGGAAAGATTAAGAGAAATTTATGGTGATATATCTCCCAGAGCAGCTGTCAAAACTATTGATTTCTTAGACACTCACTGCATAAAATTTATCGAAAATTCACCCTTTTGTACGATTGCAACTTCTGATGGAGCTAGGCTTGATGTATCCCCCAAAGGGGACCCCGCAGGCTTCATAAAAATCTTGGATGACAAAAATATTATTATACCAGATCGTCCAGGAAACAACCGTATTGACGGTTTGTTAAATATCTTGAATCATCCATATGTAGCGCTATTATTCTTGATTCCTTCAGTAAATGAAACTCTCAGAGTTAACGGGAAAGCTATAATAATAGAGGATATTGACCTGTGCAAAGCACATGAAATTAATGGAAGAATTCCAAAAACAATTACCAAAATCACAGTGGAGGAAGTGTTCTTGCATTGTGGGAAAGCACCGTTACGTGGGTCTTTATGGAAGCCGCAAAGCTGGCCAGAAGAAAGGCCTATCCCAAATCTAAATCAAATTATAAAAGATCACGCAGGGGATAATGAAACCCCTGAAATGACAGATGCAGAAATAGAAAGTAAAGATAAAGAGGCACTTTATTAAGTAAACCAAGGCATAGAGTTAATATGGAGAGCTTTTATGAATCGTGACAATAATCAAAATAACTGGAAACAATTGGATAGAGATCTTGATAAGATTTCACAATTTAATTTTGCGTCCAAATATGTTTCAAGGCCGTTATTAGCGCCTGGTATTGGATTACTATTCATAATCTTATGTGGTATTGCTGTCGCTTTTTTCTTAGATGAAGAGAAATCATCTTATATAGTCATATTAGCAGCCATCTTTGGCGCCTACATGGCCTTAAATATTGGCGCTAATGATGTAGCTAATAATGTTGGACCTGCAGTCGGCGCCAAAGCTCTAACGATGGGAGGGGCCTTAGTAATAGCTGCTATCTGTGAAAGTGCGGGGGCTATTTTGGCAGGTGGAGATGTCGTAACAACTATTTCAAAAGGTATTATAAACCCTGCATCAGTAAATGACAAAACAGTATTTGTTTGGGCTATGATGGCATCATTAATATCTGCTGCTCTATGGGTAAATTTAGCTACTATTTTTGGTGCACCTGTTTCAACAACTCATTCCGTAGTTGGGGGTGTTATGGGTGCTGGAATAGCAGCAGCTGGGTTTGCCGCTGTACATTGGCCCACTATGGGTAAGATCGCAGCAAGCTGGGTTATATCTCCTGTGCTTGGAGGCGGTATAGCGGCTTTGTTTCTTGCTTTCATTAAGTTTTCAATAATTTATAAAGAGGACAAAATTGCAGCAGGAATTAGATGGGTTCCTGTCTTAATAGGTCTAATGGCTGGGGTTTTTTCTACTTACCTTGCCTTAAAAGGCTTAAAAAAAATTATCCAATTAGACATAAGCACATCATTGTTAATTGGAGTTGTTTTAGGAGTTATTGTGTATGGGATCTCTGCCCCCTTAATTAGATGGCAATCAAAAGGTTTAGAGAACCGGAATAAATCAATTAAAAAATTGTTTGCCATACCACTAGTTCTCTCTGCTGCCCTGCTGTCATTTGCACATGGAGCAAATGATGTCGCCAATGCGGTTGGCCCTTTAGCGGCAATCGTACATACAGTTGAGTTTGGTAATGTGGCAGGGAAAGTTGAGATCCCCATGTGGGTGATGGTTATTGGGGCGATCGGTATTTCATTTGGCCTTCTACTTTACGGTCCTAAACTTATCCGAATAGTTGGCGATAAAATTACTAAATTAAATCCAATGAGGGCTTATTGCGTGGCATTAGCAGCAGCCATAACAGTTATAATAGCATCTTGGTTGGGACTTCCAGTAAGCTCCACTCATATAGCTGTTGGAGGTGTCTTTGGGGTGGGTTTCTTTCGTGAATGGGATTCTGAAAGGAGAGCAAAAAATAATAGTTTTAAAAATAAAAAAATATCAAAAACTATCCCAAGTGGAGAACGCCGTAGACGAAAGCTAGTTAGGCGATCTCACTTTTTAACAGTGATCTCCGCATGGGTTATAACAGTACCAGCAGCTGCAGTATTATCGGGTGTAATATTTCTAATAATTAGTTATTTTGTATAATAATATTTTAACATTAAATAAAACATATAAATCAATTCCGATCTTAATTCAGCAATCTTTCACTTTCAAAAAGTAAATAGTTAGGAATACTAAATGTCATTAGTTATGAAGGGCTTTCCACCCCAAAAAACCGATCAAGCAACTCTAGGTAATTGGCGAACCGCACCATTTAATAAATGGGGGTTTCAACATGTTAGGGAGATTATTCCGTCAGCAAATATTGCAAACAACCCAAAAGATGTCTGGTCTCTAACTAAAGGAAAAGACAATTTATCTTCAATTGATATTGAGACAGTAATGGAAAGCACTAACTCTGATGCAGTAGTTGTCCTTCAATCTGGAAAATTAATTAAAGAAATTTATCGGAATGGGATGGATGAAAATTCACAACATATCTTAATGTCTGTCTCAAAATCTATTCTTGGATTAATAGCAGGAAAATTAATAGAAATTGGTAAAATTAAAGCTGATGACCAAATTACTTCATTCATCCCAGAATTAGTAGATTCAGCTTATGCAGGCTCAACCATACGAAACTTATTAGACATGCGGTCTGGTATTTCTTTTAATGAAGATTACTTAAAAAAAGATGGTCCGATAATCGATTACAGATTTGCGTCAAACTGGAATCCTGTTCCTGCTGACTGGAAACCCCAGGACCTAAGGTCTTTCATGTCAACCCTAACAGATACTTTGCAAAATCACGGCGGTAATTTCCAATATGTCTCCCCCAATACTGACTTATTAGGTTGGGTTTTTGAGCGGGCTACTGGTATTCGCTATGCCGACTTAGTCTCCGAACTACTTTGGAAACCGTTAGGCGCCGAAACGTCCGGTTATATCACAGTAGATAGAATAGGGGGGGCCAGAGCAGCTGGTGGTAAATGTTTCTCAGCCCGAGATCTGGCAAGAGTAGGAATGATGCTTGCAGATGGAGGCAAAAGAGAAGGTCATCAAGTGATTTCTGAACAGTGGGTTAACGATATTGAAAATAATGGTGATCAAGAGGCTTGGGCACAGGGTAACTTTTACGAAGTTTTCAATAAACGTGATATGAAGTACCGATCTAAGTGGTATGTTCAACAAACCGATACACCACTAATTCACGCGTGGGGAATACATGGCCAATTCATATTTGTTGACAGATCAAAAGAACTATCAATTTCTTGGTTTTCAAGCCAAGCTTTACCAGTAGATCAAATCGCAATGGAGAGAACTTTTTCGGTCGTTGAAAAAATCAGAGAGGCTTTATCCTAAAAATATCCTTTGAGCCGTGTTTCTAACTCTAAGTATTTATCAAAATGAAAATCACAAATAAACTCTGTTACAGGACCTCTACGGTAGCCTTGGGAAAACAAACCAAATCTCACATTACTAGATACTGCTGTTTGCATATCAACCTCTGAATCACCAATAAAGATTGTCGAATTCGTTTTAGATTTCAGATGACTTACCGCTTCTAGGAGAGGGTGTGGGTTAGGTTTTCTTTCTGGAAACGTATCACCACAAATAACTACTTCGAAATATTGCTTTATGTCTAAATTTTCTAATACTTTATTTGTTAAACTTGCAGGTTTATTAGTACAAATTCCTAAATTAAATCCTCGTAGATATAGCTTAGACAAGGCACCTTTGACACCTTGGTAGCATCGGCTGTGGGTTGTAGGGTTAGCGTAGTAATATTCCATAAAAACTTGAGTTGTAACTTCTGATACTTTTAGACCATATACATCTAAGCATCGTTCGATCAATTTACCTACCCCATCCCCAATAAATGAACGAACTTGGTTAGATGGCAACGGATTTAAGTTAATACTTTTAAGCATTTCACTGCTCGCGGCGTGCATATCAGGTAGGGAATCTACGAGTGTGCCATCTAAATCAAAGATAATACTTTCTACTGATTTTTCCATTTTATGGAACATCCCATTGAAGCGATTTGATCTCTTGGGCCAAGACCTGTTGTTGCAACCTCCAGCATGCCTTCATATAAATCTTTTTTTTGATCTGAGCTGGGTTCTTCTTTTCCTCCTGAATCAAGTCTACCACGATATTGTAATCCTAAGGTATTATTAAAACCAAAAAAATCTGGTGTGCATTCAGCTCCATAAGCCCGCGCGACTGACTGGGTTTCATCAAAAAGATATGGGAACGGGAAATTATTAGTAATGGCCAGTTTTTTCATATTTTCAAATGAATCGAGTGGATAACTCTTCACATCATTTGAGGAAATGGCTACAACCCCTATCCCTTTATTAGAAAGATCTCTTGATACTTTTATAATTCTATCCAATGCACTCAAAACATAGGGGCAATGATTGCAGATAAACATCACTAAAAGACCATTTTCTTTAAGTAAAGCGTCTCGCGTATACAATTTCATTTCTGTACTGTGCAGCTCAAAATTTGGGGCAATCCAATCAAAATCACAGATTTTTTTCGCTTTAATCATTTTTGAGGTTTCTCAATCTATTATTTAACTAAACCTAACTCAGCTGCATTTCTCAACGCTCTTATATTAGAGCCATAAATATTCGGGTTATCAACCGAACCTCCTTTGAAAACAGCTGAGCCAGCTACCAAAACATCTGCCCCTGCCGTCGATACTAATGGAGCTGTCTCTACTGTAACCCCCCCATCAACTTGAATATGAATTGGACGATCACCAATCATTTTTGAGATTTTAACTATTTTATTAATTTGAGATTTTATAAATTTTTGACCACCAAAACCCGGATTTACGGTCATAACACAAATAAGATCTACCATATCTAACAAAAACTCTATCTCTTCTATACCAGTTGCCGGATTTAACGCCACACCAGCCTTAGCTCCACTAGCCCTAATGGCTTGAAGGGTTCGATGTATGTGAGGGTCTGCCTCGACATGTGCAGTAATTATATCTGCACCACTACTCGCAAAGCTCTCTATATATTTATCAACAGGTGAAATCATCAGATGAACATCCATTACACCTTTGATATGACGCCTCAAAGCCACACAGGTCTCCGGTCCAAACGTAATGTTTGGAACGAAGTGACCGTCCATGACATCAATATGAACCCAATCACAACCTTGTGCTTCTATTGCGACACACTCAGCCCCAAAGTTTGCAAAGTCTGCCGCTAGGATTGAAGGTGCAATCTTAATTTCATTTGAAAAATTCATTTTACTTTGTACCTACCTATCGACCAGATTTTGCAAGCTAAATTTTGGAACTCAGGTGATATTACCACATCTCAAATATTTACCAAAGCATAAAACTATGGTTTTGTTTCTGGATTCAGACGCCCACTTTCATACTCTTTAGCCATATCATCCATTGAAATTACATGAATTTTTGATCCATTTCCTGCTGTTCCAAATCTTTCAAACCTGTCAATACAAAGTGATTTCATTTCGTTCATTGCAGGAACCAAAAATTTCCTAGGATCAAATTCTGACGGATTATCTGTTGCTACTTTCCGAAATTGTCCAGTCATTGCCATACGACAATCTGTATCAATATTTACTTTTCTTACCCCCATCTTGATGCCTTTTTCTATTTCTTCTACTGGTACTCCGTAGGTTTGAGGCATGCTACCTCCCGCTTCATTAATAAGGTCCTGGAGGTACTGTGGGACAGAAGAAGATCCGTGCATGACTAGATGAGTAGATGGTAACTTTAAGTTTATAGCTTGTATGATTGACATTGCTAAAATGTCTCCATCAGGCTTCCTACTAAACTTATAAGCTCCATGAGAGGTGCCACAGGCGATCGCTAACGCGTCACACTTGGTTTTTGATACAAAATCAACTGCCTGGTCCGGATCAGTAAGAAGTTGTTCTTGACTCAATTTACCTTCGGCCCCTGAGCCATCTTCTATTCCCGCTTCACCTGTCTCTAGAGAACCAAGGACTCCAAGCTCCCCTTCAACAGATGCCCCGACAGAATGAGCAGACATTGAAACCCGCTTTGTAATATCAACATTATATTCATAAGATGAAGGTGTCTTCATATCAGCTTCAAGGGATCCGTCCATCATTACGCTCGTAAAACCATGCTTTATAGCACTAAGGCATGTAGCCTCATTATTTCCATGATCTTGGTGCAAACATATTGGTACTCTAGGGTTCATCTCAGCTAAGGCTTGGACCATGCTACGAAGCATAACATCACCCGCATAGGCCCTAGCACCTCGACTTGCCTGCAATATAACGGGCGAGTCAGTTTGTGCCGCAGCATCAACTATAGCCAAGCCCTGCTCCATATTGTTTATATTAAAAGCTGGAACGCCGTAAGAATGCTCTGCTGCATGATCAAGAAGTTGACGCAATGTTATTAAAGCCATGTATAGTATTACCCCTTTTTTATATTCAGCTTGAGGAAAGCATATCAAAAAAAATTGATCAAGGTAGTTTTTAAAAAATTAAAAGTTTCATTTAAAAGACAGTAACCTTTACGTAAACAAGTCCAAATTTCGAGTAATTCTAAATTTCTTTTATCACTTTGATTAAACGCAAAATCTCGTCTTCAGAACCAAAACAAAACGGAGTTCGCACATGTAACGAATTCGGGACAATATCTAATATTGGAATATTTCCATCAACTGCCAGCCCTCCGGCCTGTTCAATCAAATAAGCGATGGGGGCGCACTCATAAACCATACGTAATCTACCATTTTCATATCCTTTTCTCCCATCTTCTGGATATAAGAAAACTCCACCTCTTACTAAAATTCGATGTGTCTCTGCTACTAGTGAAGCTATCCATCGCATATTATAATTTTTGTTAAATGGGCCTCTTTCACCTAAGTTACAATTCTTAACGTATTCCGAAAATGTATTAGGCCAGTGTCGCGTGTTAGAGGAATTTATTGCATACTCCTGGGAAGTTTTCGTAATCGAAAAAGATTGATCAACTCGAATAAATTTTTGTTGAGCTCTATCTAAAACAAAGTAATTTATTCCATTGCCAATTGAAAAAACTAAAGAAGTCTGGGGACCAAATATAACATACCCTGCAGCTAACAAATCACTACCTTTCCTTAAAAAACTAGCGTTAGCATCTTCTTTTGCGGGGTAAATCCCAAAAATTGTACCAATTGATACGTTTGAGTTTATATTTGACGACCCATCTAGTGGATCAATAGCTAGGGCCAAACTACCCTCAGCCTTCATTGCTAAGACCTCTTCTTGTTCTTCAGATGCGTACCACCTAACATCCGTGGAAATTAATGCACTCACGTACGCCTCATCAGCTATAATGTCTAAAGCTTTTTGTCCGTCACCATCTGAGTTTTTACCTACTTTCGTATCAAGTCCACCACTAATAGGACTAACAGAAATTATGTCAGATAGATCTCTTGCTACAATAGAAATTTTTTCTAATACGTCTCTTAATTTAGCTGGAATATTAATATCTTTTAGATTTATGGTTGTCTCATCAGGCATAACGGAATTTTCCTAAACTATTAAGAAATATTAAAATTATCATAACACATGTATCAGAACTAGTTGAATAGGTAATTTAGAGACATTTAATCTATATTAAATAATGTGCTAAAATTAATATTTTGATTAGTGCTGTTTCTGGTTGCACCTCAATCCATTATTCGCCAAATAATATATAGGATTTATTTTATCTAAAGTAATTCAAAGGATTAATTATGTTAAACATTAGTACACAAATCATTCACCTTCATAAGCGTTTCCCATTAGCTATAAGTAGAGGCGTAATGACCGGCTCAGATAACCTTTTTATTCATGTAGAAGAAAATGGTGTTACAGGTATTGGCGAGATGGCTCCAGGGTCAACTGAAGGTGCACAAACTCCTCAAGAGGGGGCAAAAATGCTATCTGATTTTTGTGCGAGTGAGAAGAGTTCTAATTCAATCCAAGAAACTTATGATAACGCTATGGGAGCAGGTGTAGCAGCATGTGCCGTGGCAGCTCTAGACATGGCCCTATGGGATTTGAGAGCAAAACAAGCTGGTCTTCCATTATATAAACTACTCGGCTTATCTAGAAATGTCGTACCAACTTCAGTAACTGTAGGGATTAACCCACCGGAAGTTGTTAGAGAAAGAATACCACTATTACTAGACGGAACCGGTGTCAAAGCTCTCAAAGTTAAACTAGGGTCCCCAGATGGTTTAGATGCTGATCAAGCGATGTTTTCTGCGGTGCTAGAAATGACAGAAAACCGTTCTACTGTCATAAGAGTTGATGCAAACGGAGGCTGGACAGTACCCGAAGCAAAAAAAATGATGCAATGGCTGGCAGATCGTGGAGTAGAATACATCGAACAACCACTCAAAAAAGGTGAAGAGGATGGTCTAATTCACCTGTTCAAGGATCGCCCACTACCTATCTACGTTGATGAAAGTTGTAGAGTATCATCAAACATTCCTAGCTTTGCCGATCGAGTGGATGGAGTAAATCTAAAGTTAATGAAGTGTGGTGGAATTACTGAAGCCCTTAGAATTGTAAGCACAGCTAGGGCATTTGGTCTAAAAACTATGATTGGCTGTATGGGAGAAAGCTCAGTATCTATCGCTGCAGGGGCTTCAATAGGCTCGCTGTTTGATTATATTGACCTTGATTCTCACTTAAATTTAGACCCAGACCCCTGTAGTGGTGCGGAAATGACAGATGGAAAAATCTTGCCAACTAATAATCTAGGCCATGGGGGAGGTATTTTAAATGCTTAAAGCGAACCAAAAGTTAGCGTTATTTTGTGAGGCCACAATGGGTCAACCCAACACTAAAATGGCGGAGGGTATTTTAAGATATGGACCAAATGAGTGTGTTGCTGTCATAGATAGTAAAGCGGCTGGCAAAAGTCTAAAAGATTTTTGGAAATTAGATACCAACTTACCTATTGTCGGCACACTTAACGAAGCTATTGCCCTAGGAGCAGAGGTGTTGGTTCTAGGAACGGCACCGTCCGGCGGTCGCCTTCCCGAATCGTGGAAAGACGTAATCCTCCATGCTCTTGATTCTGGACTGTCCGTAGTTAATGGACTCCACGATAAACTTCAGCCAATTTTTTCTGATAAATTAAAATTAGATCAATGGATCTGGGATCTTAGAACACCAGTTGGTGACTTACCACAAATTGGAGGCGCACGGGCTGCTGATTTAAACAATACAAGAGTATTGATGGTCGGAACTGACATGGCGATTGGAAAAATGACTGCTGGTTTAGAAATCTATAAACACCTAAAAGATAATAACCATAACGTAAACTTTCTGGCGAGTGGACAAACTGGTGTGGCCATAATGGGCGCTGGAATTCCTCTAGATGCGTATAGCGTTGATCATGCAGGAGGAGCAGTTGAAAGAATGGTACTAGAATCCTCAAAAAACGATATAGTAATCGTTGAAGGTCAAGGATCCTTACTACATCCTGGCAGTACAGCGACACTACCACTAATTCGTGGAACTTGCCCTACACATATGATTCTCTGCCATAGAGCAAAGATGACACATCTCGATACAATTAGGAAAAACTCGGAGAATTTAATAAAGGTTCCGCCAATTAAAGATGTTATAGCATTGAATGAGGCCGTCGCTTCTGCGGCCGGAGCTCTTTTTAAAAGTAAGGTTGTTGGTATCTGTCTGAATACAAGAGAACTAGATGAAACATCTGCCCATGCTGAAATTGAAAAACTTGAAGCTGAAAGTGGTTTACCTGTTCAGGATCCAGTACGATTTGGTGCCGCCAAGATCGCTAATACTTTAATCTAAAACAAACCAAGCTTTATAATTAAATTACTTTAATAGTCTTGTTCGCAATATTAGCGTGTCAAGTCCCGTGCTTATTTGGTGAGGAAAGCTTATCTCTTAGTTTATAATAGTTCATAGCAAGTGGAAGAAACCAAGGGTCTCCTTTATAAAATGGAAGTGTCCAAAATTTTTGATCCGAGAAAACAGTTTCTGCATTTTCAGCAAGAATCATACCTGCAGCTTTTTGTCCTAACCAACGAGCCCAGACTGTGCCTGAACCACAAAAACCTGCCGGATAAATAACACCGTCATGTATTGCTATTTTTGGCAACTGATCAAACGGAAAGGCCACATTCCCAAACCAATGATGGGATATCTTTGTATCTTTAAGTTGGGGTAAAATCCCCAACAAACCAGCCTTAAGCCTTTCTCTTGATTCGATTATATTTGACGCAAGACGGCGTCCGCCGAGCAATATTCGCTTACCATCAGGGGATGGCCGATAGTAATGCCCTAACTCTAAAGACTCTCCAAACATAGTTTTCTTTGGCATCAAATGACTCACAAAGTTTTCTCCTAATTCTTCGGTCGCAATAATTTCTGAAACTACGGGAATAAGGCGTCTCCTCAACCAAGGAAGCTCTTTCCCGGTATAGGCATTTGTAGCTACTATTAAGTGCTCTGATGTTATTGTACCACGATGGGTTTGGATCTTAAAACTTTGGCCAACCCTTTTAATATTTTCACCAGCTGTCTGTGAAAATATTTTTACTTTATCCCTAACAGCCACTCTAATCATTTCGTGAAGTAACTTGCTTGGGTGAATACCCCCAATATCTGGACGAAAAGTGCCAGACTTATATTTAGAGCTGTCAATATAATCAGTTACCCCTTTTGCATCAGTTACAGTAGTTTGAATTCCAAAATTTTTATAAAATTTATCTGCATCTCTTTTGAGCTCATCCAAAGAAGTTTTATCAGGAATACCAAGAAATCTCCCAACCAGATTAAAATCACAGTCTAGTTTCTCTTGCTCAATAAAGTCGTACAAATCTTGTCGGGCAGCTATAGCTTCTACCTGAAATTGTTTCGCTTTCTCCGAACCGAATCGACGAACAAGATCTTTATTAGAAGGCCTAAGATTCCCACTCGTTATTCCACCGTTTCGAGCAGCCGCACCCTCACCTAAATTATTTTTCTCTAAAATAACTACACTGTACCCAGCTCGGGCTAAAGGAATTGCCGCTCCCAAACCAGTGAAGCCACAGCCAATTACTACGACATCAACATGATCTGTCCAGCTAGTTTCAGGTGATTTTATGGGAGCTTTAGCATCCCACCAAAATGGTTTATCATTTACTTCCATGAAACTTCCCAATCGTGGCAGTTCGGCTCAATGAAAAAACTTACTTTTTTATTATTAAACCCAAAATGCTTTTTCTAAGTCCTTAAAGTCATCAGCTGGACCTTCAAATTTATTTCTTCCTAATTCCAAAACATAAACGTAATCTGAAATTTTTAAGGCCTGTCTAATTTCTTGATCAACAATAAGTATGGTCAAACTATCTCTGTCTCTTAGATCGGTAAGCATCCCATAAACTTCTTCTGCCAACATTTTAGAAAGCCCTGCGGTGGGCTCATCAATTAACATCATTTTAGGATCCGCCATCAAGGTTCGACCAATTTCAACCATTCGTTGCTGACCACCACTTAACTCTCCAGTAATCTGTTTTCTCTTCTCTTTTAAAACAGGAAAACGTTCATAATTTATTTCAATTTTTTCTTTAACCTGTTTTTTATCATTTCGAAAAGTCCAACCACCTAACTCTAAGTTAGCCTCTACGGTCATATCTTTAAAAACACCCGGCTGTTGAGGTATATATGCTAAGCCCTTAAGAATTTTCTTATAAGTGGGCACATTGACAATACTTTCACCCTCCAAAAGAACTTCTCCAGCATTCGGTGTTAAAAATCCAAATATAGCTTTTAGGGCAGTAGACTTTCCAACACCGTTAGCTCCAAGTATTGCAGTTATTTTATTTTTTCGAGCCTTAATATTTAAATTTTGTAATATATTCAGATCTTTATAATAACCTACGTCAAGAGCCTTAGTCTCAAGTATAATGGGAACATCTGTTTCAGTCATGTCTTTATCCAATTCCTTTTGTAGACTTAGTACTAATCTTCTTCATCATCTGAACCTAAGTAAGCCTCGATAACAGTTGGGTCATTCTTGACTACATCAGGCGTTCCATCCGCTATCAAATCACCATAGTTTAAAACAAGTAACCTTTTGCAAAGAGAGAAAATTGAATCCATCTGGTGGCTAATAAGAATTATTGCCGTTCCATCGTTATTAACACGCTCGATATACTTATAAATAATTTCCATCAATTTTGGGTGAACGCCCGCAAAAGGTTCATCTAAAATAATTACATCTGGGTTTAACATTAGAAGACGTCCCAGCTCTAATAGTTTTTGTTGTCCGCCAGAAAGAGATTTTGCATATTCATTTCTAAGGTGATCTACTGTTAAAAACTCAAGAACTTCCATTGCCTTTTCATCTATCTCAGACCTACTCAAACCTTGATCTAACGCTAATGCTGGAACCATTAAATTTTCTAATACTGTCATTCTTCTAAAAGATCGTGTGACTTGGAAAGTCCTTCCTAAACCATGGCGAGCAACTTCAAACGGCTGCAGTTGATCTATTCGGTTTCCTCCTAAATAAACAGTCCCACTATTAGGTTTTATTGCTCCATCTAAGACGTTTGTCAGTGTTGTTTTTCCAGCACCATTTGGTCCAATCAAACCTATTAACTCAGGTCCATTTATTTCAAATGATACACCCTTAAGTACGTGCAGACCACCAAAGTTCTTCTTTAAATCTTTTACAACGAGATTAATCATTATGCAGACTCCTCGTTACTATCTGAAACTTTCCTCTTAGCAACAGTCTCATCGGCAACGTGGCCTCTTAAGAAGTAATTAATTATTGGTGCAATTATACCATTTCTAGAAAGTCTAAGTGTTATCATAAGAAGTGCGCCAAAGATGACCAATCTCCATACTGTCATATCAACCTCTACACCGATTAACGGTACATCAAAGCTCGTTCGAAGTGTTTCCAATGTAAACTCAATAATAATAGCACCTATCGCTGCCGCAAATATATTCTCAATCCCAGCAATAACGGCCATGGAAACTACCAAGCTCATCTGTAGAATCATTAAATTATTTGGCGAAATTATTCCTATATAGTGTGCAAAAAATGCACCTGCTGCTGCTGCCATCATTGAGGTTATTACAAAAAGCATTATCTTATATTTTGTTGTATTAACGCCCAATGCTGCCGCTGCGTCTTGATCCTCTCTAAGGGCTCGAATAAATAACCCAAACTTAGATTGAGCTAACCAGTAAAGGACCCCCAAACAGAAGAATAATAAAAAGAGCATAACAAAGTATGGGGGTAAGGGATCTGTTTTATCAAAATGACGACCAAAGATAGTAATACCATTTTCAAAAAGCTTAGGCAACTCAAGACCAGCTTGTCCGCGAGTAATGTCGAGCTCAGAACTAATAACTGCTCTTAATATTTCAGTAAACCCTAATGTGAAGAGCGCAAGATAGGCTGCTCGCAAAGGCAAAACTAACAAACCTATAAGAAGACCAAATAATCCTCCCATAGCTATTCCAAGTATTATCCCAAGCCAAACTGGCATGGGGGTGACTTTTACACTACCATCCCAAATAGACATAGCCTCCCTCAGACAATCCTGAACTAGAGTAGAGGAAGTAATTCCTATCGGGTTCACAATAACTAAATACTGGCTCCCCATAGCAAACTCTGTACAAATATTTGTCGCTTCGGGCGAGAGGTATATATAATGACAAAAAAGAGCCGTAGTATATGCACCAATGCCAGTGAACCCCATGTGACCAAATGAAAACTGTCCTCCATACCCAGCGAGCATCGACCAACTAGAGGTTAGTATAGCGTAAAAGAACCCAGCGATCATTATGTGCATTACGTAAGGATAATTATTAGCTGTATAAATGAATGGAAATATCATTAAGAATGATATTATTATCACGCCTACAATTAGTGGTGCCTGTTGTTTGTTCATCCGAATTTTCCATGAGAACCACCAGAGAAACGTCTGCCAAACAGTCCAGTGGGTCTAAGTAATAAAGTTAAAAGTAAAACGATTCCTCCATAAGCAGGAATATATGAGGCCGCTTTTTGAGGGTCTGGTATACAACCAGTGCCAGCAGATTCTACTAAACCAACAATTATACCTCCAACGAAGGCCCCAGGAAGCGATCCCAAACCTCCAAGAACAATTATAACAAATGACCGCATGGCCGGGATAGCCCCAACCTGAGGCAACCAAGAAAAGGC